>Ga0302186_10002702_pt1 | contig 13460 bp, 7 predicted proteins | sample II_Bog_E1_2_FD_198782 | JGI IMG/M metagenome (GOLD analysis project Ga0302186, IMG submission 198782) | Peat permafrost microbial communities from Stordalen Mire near Abisko, Sweden - II_Bog_E1_1 | ecosystem: Environmental > Terrestrial > Soil > Wetlands > Peat | place: Sweden: Abisko, Stordalen... | reverse complement strand
ATTATTTTCCAATTTCAATGAATTTTTTAATTAATTATTAATTTAATTTTAAAAATATTTTTTTTTTTAAAATGATTAAGACTAATTTTAATTTGATTCTCCAAAAATTAAAGAATTTTGTGGATTTTTATAATTCCTGTATTGGTGATCATTTTAAAATTGAATGTTCTCTTTAATAACAAGCATATAAAATAAAAATGTCTATAAATTCTCTTAAAATTCAAGAATGTTATTCTTAAACATTTCCCAGGCCTCACCTATTCTTTCATTTACTTCACTTTGCATGATTTCCACAAATTTATTCACTAGATTCCGTTTTAATTTATCAAGAATGATCTCAATGCATTCCTTTGCCGCATTTAATTCCTCTTCTTTTTTTTCTAATTCCTTCGCACTCACCTCAATAATTTGTTTCAAATGTTCGATTTCTTCGCCTCCATCTTCATTTTCAGTGTTCATTTTCATCACAGGACTATAGAATCCGTTTTTTATGGTTTTGCCTATTTTCTTGAATGAGAAATTAATAAAAAAAAGTAAAAATTTTATCTATAAAACTCACTTTTATCGCGAAATTCAGATTCTTTATCCTGAAATTCGACAAAAGCTTATTAATCGTGAAGACCATTTGGAACGCTGAGCCTATCATTTGCATATTCCTCGTTTGTGAAAGATTGAACATTTGTTTTACATCTCCTGAATTAATCCTTTTTTTCAAAGGCAAAACTTGTTTAATTCTTTCAAAAGCCTCTCTAATCATGATTTCTGGGTCATATTTCTTCAAGACCTCTCCTAAAACTCTCGCTTGTATTTTCTATAGAATTTTCTAATAACTTAAACCTGAAAATCTCTTTTACTTTTATAAGATTTCCTCCTGATATCGATGAATGATTCCTATGATGTTCTGTCTTGATTCTCCTGTTTTCGATTCTCCAAAAGGCGAAACTCATCACAGTTTCATAGGCTTTTGTGAGATTATTGACCATTTTCTTCAATTTTACTATTTGTGGGGCTCTAAGTTTCGCAATTCTCTTATAATCTCTCATTCGCCAATATGCAATTTGAGGATTCAACATAGAATCCTTGGCTAAAATACCTATGGCTCGAAAAAACCAAGGGTTTTTCTTATTAGAATCCGAATTCCGCCAGATTGAAAAGGCGTTAGAAAGCCGGAATTTCTCTATATTCGAGCCAAAAAGCAGCAGTTTTATAAGACCTTTTAATTTCGAATGGATTTTCTCTGCAAGGCCTGAATTCATCAGAAAATCAAAGCCTGTTTTCAATTGGAATTTACTATGGTTTTTGAAGATTTCAGTCAATTTTGTCAGTTTTCGCTTGATTTCCTCTGATTTCCATAAAGAAAAGGCTTGATTTAGCAGATTTTTACGATGATTTATCAATAAAGGCATAAATTTCTTCAATCTTTCTAATTGAAGAATATTCGATATTTGACAGGACTTCTTGATTTTATCAAAAACCCTTTTCTTAATGAATTTACTAGAAACAAGGAATATCAAGTTAAAAAGCGAATTTCCCTTGGAAAGTCGATTCAAATTCTGTTTAAAAATCAAAAAGCCTAGTTTTTTCTCGTTTTTCTCATGTTTTTCTAAAGCCAAATACATTTGCATTGCCTTGAAACGATCCTTCATTGAAAAAACTCTTAATTTCCAACGATAAAACGCGCTTTTCATGAGATTTCGATAATTTTTAGTAAAGACCCGTTGTGAGAATTTGGCTTTATTCTTTTCAAGCATCCATTTCTTGAAAAAACTTGATATTTCTTTATTTTTCTTAGCTTTCAATAAGGAAATCACCTTATTCCCAAGGAAAAACCTCGAATTCTTTAAAATCAGGGTATTTTTCGTGATTTCCAAGGCTTTTATTCTCCATTGATAGAAACAAAGCTCTTTTCTTGAGAAAAGTCTTAGGATTAAACAGGAAAACACCTTTTTCAATATTTTCGAATCTTTTTCATGGTTTTTAAAAGGAACTCGTTTCAAATTCCTTTGTAAATGTTCGAAAGATACGAAAATCTGAGCGAAAGCTGCCGTTTTCTTGATTTTCCTCATCATTTGTATATAATATCTCGAATCCATATTCGAAAGCTTCCATTTCCATAAGGAATTCAAATAAGTCTTTACGATATGGATTTCAGCATGATGTCTAATCTTTTCAAAGCCTTCGAAAAGAAGGTTTTTCCTTAGATTTGATATCAGAAATAATCCATTTGAAAGGCTTTTTAAACGAGAATCCAGGTTTTTCGTTAGTTTTCTGAATCTAGAGAAAAAATCGCGTTTTCGCGAAAAGTCCAATTGAGTCATTAAGGTGATGAGGGGTAGGGTTTTTGAGGTTTTTGAGGTTTTTGAGTTTTTTGAGGATTTTAAAGAAAAAAGCTTGAAAAAAGCCTGGGATTTGAGTTTTCGTAGGAAATGTTCTAAAGAATAAAGGAAAAAAGAGACTTTCGGCTTATATTCGAGAAGTTTCTCATGATTTCTGCGGAATTTACGAAGAATTGTAAGCTTTTGTGATGGTTTTTTATCGATTTCAGAACAAAAAGCCAGGAGTTTCTTGATATTTGCTAAGGATTTCATGGCTTTTTGAGTGTTTTTCCAATGGAGGAAGAAATCTCTCATTAAATCTCGCTTTTTATTGATAAAATTCATTAAAATCTCATTTTTCGTGTTTTGACTGTTTATTTTTGGCTGTGTTAAAAGGTTTTCCAGGCTATTTTCTAACCTTTTATTCATAAATCTCATGATTTTATGAATAAAAGTCATGGAATTCTTGAGATTTCTGGAAATTAAGAGATCCTCTAGACTTTTTTCAATATTTCCTGATAAAGTCTCAAAAAAACGAGTAATTTCTCTGGTTTTTTCTTCAGATATGGCTCTTTTATTCTCAAATCTCCATTTTCTGAAGCTCCCTAAGAAAGAATCCATGTTTCTAAGGAAAATTGAAAGAAGTCCTTTTTCCTTCACAAAATTCCCCAAATCGCCTTGTCTTTTTAATCTTTGGAAGAGGTCTTTTCGAACAATTAGGCTTTTCTTTAATAAGAACTCCAATAATCGAATATTAGGACTTTTCTTCATTTTCTCAATATCATTCATGATATTATCGATTCCTTCTCTTAATAAAGTCCTGATTTTATGTTGTAAAATCTCATAAAAAGCCTTGATTTTCTTCATTTTACCAATATTCGCAAAGAATTTCTCGAAAACTCGCTTTTTATCACGATTTTCGTTTTCTCTTATTGAGTTTTCTAATCTTTTTATTAGAAAACCTGCTTTAATCTCGAAAACCCCATTTTTCTTCATATTTTCCTCAATAATTCCTCTCCATCTATTGAAATAAAGGCTTTCAAGTCTTTTTCCTTTAAAAATGAGCTTTTTCTTCAATGAAATAATCGTCATTTTTTCTTGAGTCAATCCTTTGAATAAAATAGCGAAATTCTCAATAAAGACGGAATTCGCATTTTCAAAGAACAATAACATGTTTTTTATCAGGAAATTATTACGATAATTCCTTTGAATTTGTCTCCAATGGAAAAAACTCGATATTCTCAGGTCTTTCTTATTATCAATAAAAACCTGCATTATATGTGTTTTCCTATTGATTCCTTCTAATGATTCAACCTTTAATTTATCAAGACTTTTATCTTTAAGCCAATTTCTAGTGATTTTCTCGATATTTCTTTGCAATTTCTCGCCTTTTTCCTTAGAAATAGGACTTTTTTCTATGTTTTTCCATTGTTTAAAACTGAACAAAATTTTAATATCCACGAATTTCCTCAATAAATCATAAAGTTTATGAGTTTCTAAGCTAAAGTCACGATTTCGCTTGAATTTCCTCACCACCCATTTCAAATCCTTCTTTTCTAATCTTTTCAATTGATTTTCTATAGAATTTATCAAAAAAGCCTCTTTTTCTAATAAAGCTAGGCCTTCGACCTTTGAAATCTGAGCATTTCCAAGCCAAATCAAGAAGTTTTCTCTTAAATTCCGCTTGAAATTCCCTAATAAATTCTTAAGAATAGCTTCTTTTCGCCTATCTTTTATCAAAGCTTCTCCTATTAAAAGTCTGAAATTATCAGCGAAAAGCTCATTTCCTGATTCGAAGAAACCTATTATCGAAGTAGCTTGGCCTAAAATCCTCGATTTCCTGGTGTTTTCCTTCCAATTATTAAAGAAATCATGCTTTTTCTCAGCGAATTCAGAAAAAACCCGTTTTCTGGCTTGTTCTTTAAGGCTTTTCCCTAAAATCCGAGTTTTATTAAAGATTTGCATGGTTTTCCTTAAGTCAAAATAGACGATTTTCTTGAAAATCCTTAGGGTTTTCATAAGATTCGAAGGCTTTTCATATTCAGAAACGCGTTTTTCAGGTATTTTCTTCCATTCTAAAAAACTTTGATAAATTTGATTAGAAAACGAAAACTGAAGTTTTTCCTTTAATTTTATCAGGACTTTCGCTTTAGATCGATTGAGGAAAAATTTCTCAAGAAGTCTTTTTAGTTCAAGATTCTCGAATTTCATTGTGAAATTAGTCATTTGACTGATTTTATAGGCTTTTTTGGCTTTTTCCTTATGATTTCGATTGAAAAGCTCTTGATTTCTCCAGGAATTCAAAGAATCTCTAAGCTTTTCCTTGAAATTACTATAGATCTTTGAAATGGCTGCTTTTTTCCTTGAAATTAAAGAATTATCATTAGAAAGCAGGAATTCGAGGCTATTAGAGAAAATCTCATTGAGATTTGAATATAAAAGCAAGGTTTTTCTATGTAATTTATTAGATTTTTCAAGAATATTCAAAGATCTCCAAAATGCAAGGTTTTTCCTTTGATTTTCATTGAGATTATGGACTAATTTCTCGAGAATCTTGGCTTTTTTCATTGAAGATATTAAGAAATGTTGTTTTAGTTCTGAAAAAGATTCAGAAAATACTCGTTTTATTATGAAATTCAGCTTCGATTTCAAGGATTCCGATTTTGATAAGGCATGGGTTTTCTCGATATTTCGCGATTCCCCCAAAACAAGAGTTTCCAGCTTCGAAAAACCTCTTTGTAAAGCCTTTTTCCTATGTTTTTCTAATATTTTCTTAAGAATTCGATGTTTTAAGGCGATTTTCTCGAATTTCCTCAATATTTCCCCTAAAAGCCTAGTTTTCAATGATTTGGCTTTATTTTCTATAACGAATAAGGCTTTTGTCTGTTTTAAAGTCTTATCATGAAATTTGGAGTTAATAATAAAAGATCGCGATTTTTCAAGCCAAAAACAGAAAGCTTCTTGTTTTTTCATCTGATTATTAAGAAGAAATTTCTTAATCAGCCGATTCTTCATTTTCTCTTGATTATTTCTTTGGAAAACCTCAGAAAGACTGTTTTTCATGATTTCTGAATTTAAAAGCGAGAAAAATCGCAATAATTCCTGTGTTTTCCTCATATTTTTGGCTTCTTTATTCTCAAAACGCCAGAATTCAAAGGATTTCAACAATTTCATATGAAAACCCTCGAAAATCGACTTCATAAGCCCATTTTTCCTTAAATTCGCGATTTCTGTCATTGATTTCAAAGCTGAAAAAGAGGTTTTCTGGTTATTTCCATATAAAGTCCTGATATTATTAATGAATTTCATAATAGGCTTAAAAGTCCTAGTCAAAATACTATCACGAGGACTATTAGTAAAGGCCTTTTCGAAGAAAAGGCCTGAAATGGAGTTTCCAAGAAAAGAAGGTTTCTCAAGTATTTTAAAGAAAACCTTGATAAAATAGCCAAAAATTCCCGATTTTGATGATTCAAAAGGCTGGTTTCTAATAGTTTTATAGCGTTTTTCTTCTGGAAAGAAACGATTTTATTAAGAAAAACAACATTTTTAGCGAAATCGCGGAGTTTATTCAGGACTTCGCGTTGAATTCCTGAATAATAGCGAGAAAGCTGCTCGAAAAGCGATTTAATAAGAAGATCTTTGCCTTTATTCCTCAAAAAACAAGTTTCCACGTTATTTCTTATTGAAACCTCAAGATTTTCATTGATTTTCTTCAAGATTCTGGCTTTAAATAGCGTTTTCTCCTGTAATTTGCTGGAAATCGTGAAATTGGCCCATTTATTGAAGGCTTTTTCTCTTTGATTGACCGTGGAATCGAAAAGAACCTTTAAAGCCATGACTTTGTTGTTTTTGGCTATTTGATTCAAAGCGAGGAATTTCTCCATAATGAATTTATGGTTTTTATGTAAGAAGCTATAAAGTATAGTCGAAAGGCTGCTTTTTCTATGTATTTTATCACAACTCGCGTTTCTCCATAAAGAAAATATGTTGAAAACCTGAGAATAAGTGCTTCTTTGGACTATAGCAAAGAAACGTTGTTTTGAGGTTAAGACTTTATTGTTGAAAACCCAATGTTTGAATGAAATGAGGAGAGTTTTAAGGAATTTAGCTTTCAAAAGCTTCTTCAAGAGTTTCTGCTTTAAAGAAAAGCTTTTTTCTATGATTTTCAATGATTCATTAATAAAGGTCCTGTTGAATTTAATCAGTTGAAAAGCCAATTGTTTGAGCGATTTTTGCTTCGATAACAAGAGGAAACAAAGTCTGATTATTCCGAAGAGTTTTTTCTTAGTGAAAATCTCCATTTTTCTATTGTTTTTCCGACGTTTTTCAGGTTCTAATAACGATTTAAAGCGGAAATAAACTGTTAAAAGGCTGATTTTCGAGGTTAAGGCGAATCTAATGAAAATATAAAGAATCTTTTTATTAATAAAACAATACCTATCCATAGTATTTTTCAATAAAGCTTTATTTGCTTTGATTTTCCAACGTAAAAACGCGTTTTTTATCGTCAAATTGCTTTCATTCCTTGAAAAAGACAATAAAATTTTGCCTTTGACTTTATTCGTTAGGTTCTTTTTCGCGATTTTCCTCACTATCACATTGCCTCGCCATTTAAAGAAAGAAATCCTGAGGAAATCACGTTTCTTCAATTCATAAATTCGAAGCATTTTCCGAACATTTAGCTTGAAATTATTGAATTTCAACCTATAAAACGATTTAGTCTTGATTTTCTGATAAAATCCCTCTAAAATATCAGAAAATTTGCCTATTTTCGTTATTTTTTGCCTATTTTCGAGCTTTTCCTCAAGGTTTTTCTCTTGTAATCGCTTCAAAGCGAAATTCATGTTTTTCGCAATAATTTTCTCATATATTTTATTGAGGTTTTTTATCCCAATAATGAAATTCCTGAGACTTTTTCTTTTCAAGCCTTGAAACAAATTAGCGATTTTCCTTCTAACTAACGAATCCAATGAGAAATATAAGCGCATAAGCTTCGAGGATCTGTTTTCAATCGAATTCCTGGCTTCTTTCATGCGGAAATTAAAGAAAAAGCCCCGAAGTTTCATTAAAAAGAGATTTCTCAACACAAAAGCGAGTTTTTCCTTTTGCGTTTTAAAGGAAAAAAGCATAGAAAAAGCAGATTTTATCAAGATCTTCTGATTTTCCTTAAGAAGATGCGAAAGGATTAAAGAGAAATGAAGGGTATTAGAGAAAAAGGCGATTTTTCTTCGATGGATATGCGATTTCATGGAATATAGAAGAGAAAGGGATTGAGAATAGATGGTTTCTGAGGAATTGCTTAATTTATGAAGAAGAGATTTGAATTTATTGCGTTTCGATTTATGGAATTTCTGAAACTTCGATTTTATGATAAGAAATCTAAAGGAAAAATGGTGATTTTAGATAAATTCTAGAGTTTTTTGAATAAAAGAAAGACTTTTTCAATGAATTTTCATCAAGATCATTGTTTTTCATATCATCTTGTTCATTTCTAGGACAAATAATGAAAAAAGCCTGGTTTTTTCTTTGGAATTGCTTCTTTTCGAAAAAAGCGAAGATTATTGCAATTCCTTCCATTTTCTTTCTTTTAAACAAAGCGAAATCGCCCATTTCAATCTAAATTATCAAGAAATTCTCTTTTAATTTCTTATAAATAATTCAAGACTTTTTCGATTTCAGCCTTTATTTGCTTCGATCTATTCACATTATAGAGTTTCTGAGCTATTTTCCTATCGATAATCGAACTTTTTCATTGAAAAAACAACAGAAAATCAGGCTTTTTTCTCAATAAAAATTATTATAAAGAACTTCAATTCTTGTTTGGTTTCTTTAAGGAAAAAGCTAAGATATGAGGTTTCAAAGCATTCTTTTCCTTGTTTAATCTATAGGATTTTAAATGAAAGGAAATTATAAAGAAAAAAAGACCTTTTCAGGTTTCGAATCGTTTTTTAGGATTAAATCGAGATTTTCCTCAAGTTCTGATCTGGAAATTGAACTAAAAAGAACGATTTTAGAGAAATTTATAAAGAAAATTTAGAACTTTTCGTTCATTTTTTTTTTTTTTTTTGAGTTTTTGAAAAGGCTTCGATTTTTTAAATTTGAATTATTTTTTAGATAAAAATTTAAAAGATCAAATTTCACAAAACAAAAAACCTCGCTTTTTCTGAAATTAAATTATTGAAAATTGTTTAAAAAAAACCAATTTTTAATGAAAAAAACATTGGAATTTCATGTTTTTGCTTCAAAAACATTTATTTTATCAGAATTCAATTCTATTTTCATAATAAATCGACGATTTTTCCTCTGTAAATAATTAATTTCTTAAATAATTCAATAAATTAAAAAAAAACTTCAAAAATCACGTTCTAAATCCTCCTTAAATGTCTTTAGAATCCAATCCCGAAATTGCTAAACTTAAGCCTTTTCTCGCTTTGGCCAAAGAATATGAAGGTTTTTTCCCAGTATGCACCTTTTATCTCAAGCAATTCTGTTCCAACAAATTAATGGATCTCTATAAAAAGCATAAATCTGAAGGAAAAGATGATCCAGCCTTGAAACAAACTTTGAATGCCTGGATAGGTGAAATAGAGCAAATGAAGCAGAAATATGGGAATTCTTTGCTTGATAAAGCTGAGAATCTCAAGGAAATCGAGAGTTTCACCTTGAATGTCTTTATAAAGGCTGATGATGATGAACGAGAAGGCCGATTTACTATGGAAACTGGCAGGGCTTTTCAAGCTTGTGCGAAGCTCTTCGAAGTCTTGAATTATTTAGGTGTGCCTTCAGAGGAATCCGCCCAGAAAAGTCCTTATTTTCTATATATTTTCTTTCATAAATTAAATGTTTCCATAGAGAAATATTCAATGGCTAAAGCCATAGAAATTAGTAAGAAGCTTAAAAACCCTGAACTTTATGCCCAAAAGCCTATTAATAAGCAGGATGATAGTATTTTATAAGAAATCTAGGTTTTTTTATTAGGAACTTTTATTAAAAGATGAAGAAATCAAGACTATGGATGATGATAATAATAGGAATAAGGTGAAAAATACACAAGATATCACTAATAGCATGGCTTTTATCAACAAATCAGTGAAAAACCAGGTATTTCAAGAAGAAGGAAACCCTGATCGCGAATCCGTAGAACGAATGTTGGGTTTCATCCAAAACAATAAGAAAGAATTAGCGAAATTCGGTTTTGTTAGTGAAAACCCTATAATTCAAGTAAAAACTCCTGATATTCAAAGCAAACCTCCTCAAAATAATAACAATGCCTTCAATAATAATAATATGACCACCCCTTCGAATTATAACAATACTAAGCCTTTTGTGCCAAATGATAGGAATACTATGCCTCAAATGAAGAATCGTGAAATGATGTCGACTCTTGCGAATAATAAGATCAATCAAGTGGCTATTAGAGATAAGGTGCAAAAGGAATGTCTCAATGCGATCACTGATATCACCTCAAATAGACTAAATCAGGCGAAAACTGACATTGAAAATGCCTTGAATTTAATGAGAGAATTGAAATAAATAAATAATTTAATTCATTAGTTGAGAATATTTAACATTGATTTAATTAAGAACAAGGACTTTTCAATGAGAAATTTCTTAATAAAAGGAATAAATTAAAGCTTTTCTATATTAAAAGGACTTCAATAAGAGGAAATTCCTTAATAAATCGTTAAGAGGAAATTCCTGAATAAAATCAATAAGAGGAAATTCCTTAATAAATTAAAGGCTTTTCTTATATTAATTACTTCAAGTCAAAATTCTTCAAAAAGCCTTAAATTCTTTTATATAACTATCAAAAATGTCCCGTCCTCATCATCAATCCAAACTTTCCAATCCCTCACTTCTTTCCATGCAAGAAAAGCTCTCTTTCTATAATCTTCTCCTCACTTCCCCAAACAAAGTCCTTTTATTTATTTCTTTTCTTTCTAATCCCAACCCATTATATAAAAAAAGCCTTCGAAATTCCCAAATCTAAAGCCTATCGATATCTCGCCTTCTTCTTTAACTTCCAGGAATATAACGAATTCCATCTATGAGAAAAAAAGCTCGAAATCGAGAAATAACGATTATGACATCATCCCTTTTCAACCCCAGGAATTGAAATTCACGACATCGAACAAAAAGCCTATTTTTACAGCCACTTATTCCGAATTCCTCAATGCTTCTGATCTGAAGAAAAGCTTCAGAACCCCGAAAATCACGAAATCGATAAGCAAAATGGAGGAAATCTTCAATAAAAACGAACAGGAGCTCGAAAAGGAGGAATTCCAGAGAAAATTGAAAGAGAAATACTTGAAATCGTTGGGTTTTAAGAAGGAAATCGGAGATTTGGACTTCAATGATAAGGAGATCAAGGGAAATATTAGTCATTGTTATGCAATTTCTTTGATTTTATTAGAGAAGACTTTGAATAAATGCATAATTTTCGAAGAAGAAGAACTTTTCTTTAATAATATAATAGAACTTATTCAACATTTCATCATGATAATGAGTTCTTTCCAAAGGATATATAATACTATAAATGAAGAAAATAGGAATTCCTTGAGAAAAATCGAGACTTTAACAGAAAATGTCAAAACTATGATTATAGAGAAAGGTCGAAATTTATCTAAACAAGATGAATTTTCGACCTATAAAAACCTCATGAAATCGCCTCTTAATGAAAATAACTTCAAATCTCAATTAGACTTCATTCAGAATAAATTTAATCTCGAAAAGATTAAACTTATTAATGAAAATGACCATTTGAGGCTTTTGATGCGGAAAACTGAAAATGATGAGAAAATCGATTCTTTGGAACAAGAATTGAAGTCTTCGACTGAACAATCAGCCAAAATCCTGCGTGATTTGAGGAGAGAAAACGCTCTTTTCATCAATAAAATCAATAACATCGAATTCGCTAGTAATAACCAAAAAACCATGATTCGAAGTTTAGAACAGGATTTGAAAGTTTTGACTGAAAACATGTCAAAAAATGAGAAAAATTATCTAGTATTAAGAGTTTCTTCTGATGAAAATTTAGAGAAAATCAGAGTTTTCAGAGAAATCGCTTTGATGGCACATGAGGAGATTTTAAGCGTGAAACAAGGATTTCTTGATAAAACTGATATTATCAATAAAGTCAAAGAGAATTATTTCTCTATACAAAATAAGTTAGTTTATATGACGAATATGCAACAATTGCCAAAAATCCAAGACTTTCTTCAGAATTTCGATTTATTATCAGAAATCACCACTTATTTTAATCAGAATCCGAGGATTTTCCTGAAAAACGCCTTGAAAATTACTGAGAAAACCGAGGATTTCCAAAAGAAAAATCAGGACAATTCCTTAGAAACCTCAACTCTTGATATTAAAACAGTTGATTCGATTCATAGCATCGAATTAGCGAAATTCAGATATTATAAACCTAGTTTTTTCAGTCTAATTGAGACTCGATATAAGCAATTTGAGCTAAATGGACAAAAAGCTAATAAATCAGCTGATACTTTATCTAATAATATGAATTTCGAACTTCAGCCTCATTTTATCTCGATTTTAAGAGGAATTATGGATTCTAAATGGAATGAATTCGTATATTATGAGAATACGAGATATTATAGTTCTTTTCCTGAGTTCGTTTATTCATGGCTTGGGAAATTCGAAATTAACCTCGAAACAAGAACTGTGACTTCCAGCAATAATCAAGATCCTGATGAGGATCGATGCCAATTTCTCAAAAGTCTCGTTCATCCGGTTATTGATAAACATTGGGAAAGTGTGACTTTTCGTGAATTTCTTGAAGAAAGGAGCTCAAGTGATGAAGTCTTTTTCTATTTATATAGCAGATTTCTATTGTTTAAAGGTCCTCAACTCAATCATTCACAAGGCAAGTTTTGTTTCGTGCATTTCGTGAATTATGAACGAATTAGTGAGGTTATAGAAAATTTATTTAGGACTTTTGAAGAGGAAACTGTGAATTTCCTGAAGAAAAAACTCAAAGCCAAGGCTAAAATCAAGAATAATATCGTTTTCATTGATTCAGGCTTCGTTTTGCGGATTTTCCTGGAATATTATCGTTTAGAGAGAAAACATCGTTTTCGGCTTTTACAGGAGCTTTTCCTTGTAAAAGCACAGAATAAACTATATATAAAATTCGAGGAATTTAAGCAAATTATGGAAGCTTTCCAGATCAATATCTCTGATTTGGAAAAGGCCTTCCTTTATAGAGAAGCCTTTAATGTTTCTCAAGGAAAAATCGACGCTGAAGTTCTTTTTCTCGTGCTTTCAGAGAACAATTTCTTTATAAAAACGATAAAAACGAGACTAATGAACACCCCACAGACTCGTAAATCATTGGCCTTTCAAAATGAAAGCGATAATTCATATATTTCTGATCCTAATAATCAAAAGATCATGAATGATTTCCTGAATTTAGAGCCTAAAATATTGGATATTTCGATTATCGCAGGGTCTTTGGGACTTGAAGGCCTGCATTTTGAGATTCAGAATCAATTGAAAATGTTTAAGAAACAGGGGAATTTAGAGAATTGGGAATTTAATGGAGGGAAAAGCTTATTATATACTTATTTCAAATTCCATGAGACTTTAATGAGAGTGAGGAATTTCGAGATTTTCATGAAAACCTCAGAAAAAACTATTAAGGAAGAGGAAATTTTAAAAACGGAGCTCTTTTTCTTCGAAAATGTATATAATTGCATTTATAAGATAAAAAATCAACAAATTGTGAGGGAAATGGAAGAAAATGCCAATGCTAGAAAAATACAAAAATGGGTCCAGGTGAGATTTTCCAGATGGTTGAAATTGTTATATACGGTGTTTAAAGTAAAAATTCATCAGAAGAAAATGAATAATAGTGTGCATTCGGGAAACACAGCGGCGATTAGTAATAAGTCATTTTTGAAGGAAAAGAAAAACCAAGGCAATTAATTAAACATGAGAAAAATTGACAATTTTTATGTTTTAATTTAAAAAAATATTAGGTTTTTATGGGATTTTCATAGAAGCCTGGATTTATTAAATTAAGTGTTTTTTTTTTATTTTTACGAAAAAAAATTATTATATTTGTAAACAAATTTTAATTTTATGGAAAAAAAATTTCTAATTTATTTTTTTCAAAAGTGAATGGAA
>Ga0302186_10002701_pt1 | contig 13460 bp, 12 predicted proteins | sample II_Bog_E1_2_FD_198782 | JGI IMG/M metagenome (GOLD analysis project Ga0302186, IMG submission 198782) | Peat permafrost microbial communities from Stordalen Mire near Abisko, Sweden - II_Bog_E1_1 | ecosystem: Environmental > Terrestrial > Soil > Wetlands > Peat | place: Sweden: Abisko... | reverse complement strand
CCTCTAATGAAGTAAAAAATTAATGAACTACGCTCAATTATGCACCTAAAATCGCTTGCTCTGCGTACTTCCCCTCTAAAGAATAACGCAAATGTTAGTTTTACAGAATATAAAATCAACGGGACATATCCCACAAAGGGAGAGTCAATTTTGCACTCGCGAATGAAGGAGGAATCTCCATTTATGAGAACTAGCAAGCCAGCAAAATATTTCAGTCAAAGTTGGGAGATGAAGAGTAAGAAGGCACTTCTAAAATCTGATAAATCCATTGATACTTAAAAAAATAACAAAGAATATGAATAAGAATTCGACAAAAAATTAGTATTGATTGGAGATGGTTTTACAAACAGGGCTACTGTTGCAACAAGTCCGGAAAAGCAAAACAGACGCCTTTTTTCTAGACAAAATCGTACTTACAGTCACGTCCGGGATTATCTTTACAGAAGAGCTCTGATCAGAAATGCTTAAAAACAAATTATTGATTCTTATGGTGATAGAGAAACTGATTGCAAACCTTGGGAAACCGAGGACAATCATATTCATGAGGCATTATGAACTTGATGACTCTGAATGATAGTTTTAATAATATCTAATTAATTCTATTTATTAGCTATTTTACTTTAAATTCCTGATAAAGATGACAAGTATGACAATTTTGATTGAATTAAAATGTTAATCAGAATGCATTAAACCAGGTGAAGATACTTTTAACAAATGCCTAAATTCAAGAAAAACATTTTTAAGTTGATCCATAACTATTGATGATAATTCTTGTTTATTTATGTCATACAATTGATACTCGCGAATTTGAGATATTTTGATAATATTTATAAATTTGTGCCTATGTAAAACGAATAAAACGATTTGGACGATGAACTTAACAAGGCTTTTGTGGATGAGGAGCTAGGAAAAACAATTGGAAATGACAAAAACAATAACGATTGGAATCTATTGGATGATCCCACTATTAAGGAAGATTATGGTGGTAGCTTCCTTGATGAAGTTAAAGACGTCAAGCCTACTTATGGAAAAGCACATTAAGTAAAGAAAACTCAGGATAAACCACTACCAAAAATGGAGCAAAGTTCCATTCGATTTGCAGGAAATACCAAAACTAGTACTCATCAAACAAAATACCGCCCTCCCGAAGACTAAGACGAAGATGATCTAAAGGAAATGTTCAATGTAGTCTTCAAGGGCAAGCAAATACCTAGCAGCAAAAAATGATAGATGAATCTATTAATGAGCATAATTTTATAATTAACTCTCAGTACTTTACTTCAAACTGAATATAAATTAGAGACGACCTTAATAAATAAATTTACACTTAATTATTGAAATGATGAAAGCATAGTTTCATTAGTATTAGTAAATATATGTCCTTTTAACATAAATAAATTGCAGTTTAATTTCAAAGTAAAATGATTAGTTGTTCGAATGATTTAATTTAATTAGATTCGATTCTTTTTTGTAATAAGCAATAAATTATACTTTTTATGAAAGGAGTGAATACTTTCATCATATAAATCAACAGCATCCACGTGATTTCTATATATTTTTCTTATCCTATTTTGGTTTTGTCAACGTGATTTTTTATTGAGGGAAGTTGTTTACAGGGTCTAGCGGAGTCTCTGGCATTTTAGTTTTAGACATTGGTTAGTTTACATCTGGTAACTGAGCTGCAATTTCTTTAAAAAACTATTGTATATTAACGCCTGTTTTGGCACTAACCTACTTAAACATAACTTCGTTTCTTTCTGCAAGTTACATGCCTTCTTATAAAGATGTATCTCTTTCTTCCAAATCTATTTTGTTAGCCAGTAAGGCAATAATAACTCCATCTCCACGCTGATTTTTCACATCGTCAATCCATTTTTGTATGCTTTTAAAAGAGTTTCTGCTTGTTACATCATAAACAATAACTGCAACAGAAGTATCACGAATATAATTAGGAATCAGTGCTTTAAAGCGTTCTTGTCCGGCAGTATCCCAAAGTTGTAAACGGATGGTCTTATCTTCAAGAAAGATGTTTTGTGAGATAAAATCTATGCCTATGGTTGGTCGCTGCATGATGAGGAGAGTACATGTTCATTACCATCAAAGATATCGTAGATGAAGCGATTTATGATTGATGATTTACCCACTGCTTGATCACCCAAGAAAACTATTTTATACTTTAGCAAGGGAGGAATTGAACCTTTGGAGATATTTAAATTGCTTGTATTTGTCATACTATTATAGAATCACAAAGCTTTTCTTACCATTATTCAGTATATATTCATAGAAAAGGCAGTTAGTTCATTTATGAGCATGAATTGAATTAAAAACATTCTTCTTGCGAAAGAAATACGTACTTGAAAATCTGTTCGAACTATTTGTTTAAAAGATATATAAAGTAAGCTAATCTATAAATTAGCAAACTTTATTGCATTATTTCTCTTTTTATAGTATCCTATTCTGATTATTCCCCAATTTTCAGAAAAAATATATCCTTTCATATAATTTTCTAAAATGCAAATCAATTTATGCCCTTTGAAAACAATTATCTTATTCTTATCGAATCTTTGCAATTAATTTGTTTTTTAACTTGATAAAGGAAGCATAATTAGCTGTTATATTATTTATCAAGTAAAATGAATTCACCCTTTATAAATACGTGTTATTTCTAATCAATATGTGGTTGTTTGACTGGTTCAAATCAACTCTTGAGAGTCTCGGCCTTGTCAATAAAAAGGCAAAAATAGTATTTTTAGGTCTTGACGATGCAGGCAAGACCACTCTCTTGCTTCGCCTCAAGGAAGATGTGATGAAACAAATGGACCCAACACAACAGCCTTATTCATAAGAACTTACAATGGGCAAGATAACATTTAAAGCCTGGGATTTGGGAGGTCATGAAGCAGCAAGAAAAACATGGAGGAATTACGTTTCTGATGTTGATGGAATTATCTATCTTGTCGACTCCTCCAACGAAAAAAGATTCTAAGAAAGCCGTATAGAACTTCAAGGAGTTATGGATATGCCAGAGTTATAAAAAGTGCCTATTGTTGTCTTGGGCAATAAAATCGATAAAGCAGGAGCGGTTCCTTAAAATTAACTGAGGTAAGCCCTAGGAGTATAGGTTAAAAATGAATGGAATAAAGCCGACAGCAGGCCAATTGATGTTTTCATGTGCAGTGTGGCCAAAAAGAAAGGATATGCTTAAGGATTCAAGTGGCTGAGTACATTTTTAAAATGATGGTTTATCCTAATCAAATCTTACCAATTTTTAAAGCTAAGAATATTAACCAAACAAACAAGAATCTAAAATAGGAGGAATTGAAATAAAATAAATACAATATATAATTTGGCAGCCAGTTGAGATTTAATTTAATTTAATTATCTTGATTGTGATTTAAAGTATGTCTCTTCAATCTCTGCGAGCTCAAATGAAATTATACCAAAATGCATTAAAAGCAAAACAAATGATGAGATTCTTTAAAACAGGTCCAGGGTAATATGCAGAGGGAGATATCTTTACGGGACTTTCAAATCCTCAATGCAGATAAATCGCTGCTGCTCATAAAACTTTAGATACTGTTTCAATTTAAACTTTATTGAAAAGTCAAATTCATGAGGAGAGAATGATCGCTCTTGTCATAATGGATCATCAATTTAAGGTAAAAGGGAATTCTGAAATTATTTATAAATTGTATCTAAATAATTTAAAAGGAATCAATAACTGGGATTTGGTGGATTTATCTGCTCCCAATATCGTGGGTAAGTACTTGCTTTTAACGTGTAAAAATTTTGATGAGATCACTACCAAGGAAGATCCAAGAAATATTCTTTATGAATTGGCTGTGAGCACTTCCCTATGGGAAAGAAGAATATCGATTTTATCGACGTTTAGTTTCATAAGAACCAACTATTTCTATGATGCTTTAAAAATATCAAAGATACTCTTAAATGATAAGCATGATTTGATCCACAAAGGAGTTGGTTGGATGCTTAGATAGATTGGTAAAAGAAATGAAGCCATTCAGGAAAAATTTATCAAGGAAAATTATAGCAATATTCCGAGAACCGCTTTAAGATATGCTATCGAAAAATTTTAATAAGGAAAGAGAAAGAAATACCTTAAGGGATAATTTTGAGTTTATCTCTTTGATTACATTGATTGTTCTAATATATGTAAACTCTAATACAAGTTCTTGGTTTATTTTATATGTTTAAATTTGAATCTGCAACAAAATTAATTTATTTTATTACCAGTGTAAGTCATGGGTAATACTCCCTGCTGCGAATAGGTCAATATTTAACATAGCGATAAAGATAAAGAGGAAAACGTGGTAATAACGAACAAGTTTACAGGATATCCTGAGTCAGTAAAAAATGGTTTTATCTAGTAGAATAAAGTCATTCCTCCATCATCTCCAAAATAAGCGAACGATGCTGAAATTCAGAAGAATGAAATTATCCCTGCATAGTCTTTATAATCAGATGAAATGAGTTATCTTGAGAGAAAATACAATATTCTCCCTCCATTCTAAAAATAATCTGAAAAAATAAGCCACCAATAGTTAGAAAAAAAAGAATCCCCTCAATAGAAAGATAATATTCATCAAAAGTAGGCAGAAAAAGAAGTAATCTTAATTCCCAAACTATCCTTCAATGTTTAATAAGTGATTGAAGATCTTCATAAAAAAGGATTATTTGGTTTTTTTGATAGCAAGACATCATTCAATACAAGCATCCGAAAATATGGATAGGACATTTATGAAGGAGAACTCAACGATGTAATTATACTTTTAGTTAGTAAAAAACCAAGCCTGAGGGCCTTGGCAAAATGTATAAATCAAATAACAGTCTTTACATAGGTAACTTTCACTTCGGAGAAGCAGAAGGTTAAGGTATTTTTATTCATGCTGATGGATCCTACTATCACGGACATTTCAATCGAAACAAAGCAGATTCCACAAAAGGATAATTCATTACCAAAAATTTCGAATATATTGGAGGATTCAAAAATAATATTTTTGAAGGACATGGAAAATAGAAAGGACCCAATCATTAATTTGAAGGCTAATATGCAAATGGAAAGAAAATTAGAGGAGTACTTAAATGGAATTAAAACAAATTTCAATTTGTTTATGAGGGGGCATTTAACGAAGAAAATGAATTTCAAGGTAAAGGTATTTACTCTGTAATATAGGAAAGCTAAAGGAACCTCAAGGAAAATACTAGGGTGAATTTGTGAAAGGTAAAAAATAAGGAAAAGGTGCCTATATGTATTCCAACGGACTGAAATACGACGGAAGCTATAAAAATGGGGTAAAGTAAGGAGAAGGAATTATATATAATGATGACGGAACCATTTCATATGAAGGTTCATTTCATGAAGGCCTTCCTCATGGAAAAGGAATACCTTACAACGGTCCGCAACAAGGGTCTATTCATAACTGGATTGAAGGCATCGATGAATTGAATCTCCCATCAATAAAATGATGTAACCATAAATGATTTTATCAAGTTGAAACAAAATATATATCTATTAATTATCTTCGTGAATCTACGTTAGATCCATCAACAACTATATATAAACTATGAATGTTGTTATGCTTTTGACCATTTGCTAATGAGGGTTCCATCTAATTGTCTAATCGAAAAATATGAAAACAATATTGTTTTATCAACTAAAAAGTAAGATCATTATAGTTCATTAGATGATGCTTACATTCAATTACTTCCTTTATTTACAAAAAAGATTATTTTTCATAAATATTGTTTTAATAAATAGATCGATTTCCCATCATTATTTATTGGATGCTATCTGCAAGAATCTTAAAATCTTGCGTGGGACATACCCTCAAAGCTGCTTTTTCAGAAGTTGCCAAAGCTGTTTCCTCAAAGAAGGGACAGATCTCACAAGTATCTAACTTCTCATAAAGGTCATCGGTGCTGTCGTAGATGTTCAGTTCTAAGGAGAAATACCGCCCATTCTAAATGCCTTGGAGGTGGAGGGAGTATAAAATAGACTTGTTCTCGAAGTTGCCCAACATTTGGGAGATTCTAGAGTTAGAACAATTGCTATGGACTCTACTGAAGGATTAGTGCGAGGCCAGGATGTTGTAGATACAGGTGCACCAATTAGAATTCCTGTTGGCCCTGAGACCCTTGGCAGAATTATGAACGTCATTGGAGATCCTATCGATTAAAGAGGTCCCATCAACACCAAACATCGTTATCCTATTCATCGTGAAGCCCCTGCATTTGATGAACAGGGTTCAGGCGCAGAGATTCTTATTACCGGTATAAAGGTGGTGGATCTCCTTGCTCCATACGCTAGAGGTGGCAAAATTGGTCTTTTTGGCGGTGCTGGAGTGGGAAAGACAGTCGTTATTCAAGAGCTCATTAACAACGTCGCTAAAGCTCATGGTGGTTATTCTGTGTTTGCTGGTGTAGGATAAAGAACCAGATAAGGTAATGATCTCTATCACGAAATGATTGAGTCTGGTGTGATTAAAATCAATGCACCTGGATCCAGATGCGCACTTATCTATGGACAAATGAACGAACCACCAGGAGCTAGAGCCAGAGTCGGACTAACTGGATTGACCGTAGCTGAATATTTTAGAGATTAAGAAGGCAAAGATGTGCTGCTGTTTATTGACAACATTTTCAGGTTTACTCAGGCTTGTTCTGAAGTGTCTGCCTTGCTCGGTCGTATTCCCTCCGCTGTGGGTTATCAGCCTACATTAGCTACAGATCTAGGAGCACTTCAAGAGAGAATTACCACTACCAAAAAGGGATCAATTACCTCAGTGCAGGCCATCTATGTACCAGCCGACGATTTGACAGATCCTGCTCCTGCCACCACCTTCGCCTTCTTAGATGCCACAACTGTGTTGTCTCGAGCCCTCACTTAATTGGGTATTTATCCTGCCGTTGATCCTCTCGATTCAACATCACGTATGTTGGACCCAACAATTGTGGGTGAAAAGCATTATCAAGTAGCCAGAGGAGTGCAAAAATTACTACAAGACTACAAGTCACTGCAGGATATCATCGCCATTTTGGGCATGGATTAGTTATCCGAGGACGATAAATTAACAGTGGCCAGAGCCAGAAAAATTCAAAAGTTTCTTTCTCAGCCCTTCTTCATGAGCGAGGTCTTCACAGGTCGCAAGGGTAAATTCGTTGAGCTGAAGGACACCATATAAGCCTTTAGTGCACTTTTGGAAGGAAAGGGGGACGATTATCCAGAAGCAGCCTTCTATATGCAGGGTACATTAGAAGAGGCATTCGAGTAGGGAAAAAAATTAGCAATGCAGGCAGTCAAAAAATGATCATATCTAATACAAACGTAGAGCATGAATGAAAATTTTACTGCTTGTGCATTATAGATTTGCGATTACCTGATGTCATAAAATTTTCTTTATTTAGCAGCCTGATAATACTAATTACAAATAAAGTTCCTCCTGGCATCGATAATATGAACTTAATTATACTTGATCTGCAATACTAAAATCAGAATTGTTATTATCATGATGAGGAGGTTACGGTTTCAATTAATAATTTTATGATTCAATATAGAAATAATAAATACATTAATAAAATTAATGACTTCGATGCGAGAGTCCGCTCTTTTGGAAGCTGATATGGTTGCTTCTAAAAGAAGATTTGGACTGTTTAGTCAGCCACCTACTTTAGCTATCGGGGATGACTCGCTCTTTCGTTAAAAAAGCGGTATGAAAGTCATTATACAGCTCGAAAAGGAGAAGACGGAAAACCTATCACACTTCCAAGAAATATGCTTGCGGGTGCTAATCGATCTGGAGTCGGAGTTAAAAGTTTTATCCAGCCTTCATAAAGTATAAATGTCGGAGACCTCTATCTGGATCCCTAAAAAATAGAGGGAAAATACAACAAATAATTGCATACCCGCGCTAAATTTCATGAACGTGAATTTATTCCCTCCAGTGGAAGACAAACAGTGTAGTTTACATCTAAATTAGGGCCTGCTCTTCATATAATTACATAGAATAAAATCCACATGAGAAACTAAAACCTCCCCGCGATTAAACTGGACGAGTTATCTCTAAACCAAGAAATCTGATGACAAATCCAATGAAGAATGTTAGTAGGTCAACATTTAAACAACCTCCTTATATTCCGGATCCTTACTAACGAAAGGAAATGATAGAATCACAGTAAAGAATATTGTCGAACAAGAAGATACCACAAGATAGATTTCGCTCAATGAGTCACGGAAACTTAATATTTTCAACCGATCAAGAGATATATGGAAGAGATAATAAGGCTAAAGAAAACATGAAAGGCAAAAGCCCATTTGTTGAATCAGCTCCCTACGTAGTTAGCCATGATGGCAATTTTAAATTAGTTAGGAGGGGACATGGAGATCCTATTGGAAAATATCCTTAATTTATCATACCTCAATCTTTTTCAAAAACATAAATAATAAAAGCCTAAAAAAAGAAATTATAAAAAGAGTCATGGAAGCCAAGCGGTAATAAAGGAATTTCTCGACCCACACCCTCGATCAGCTACAGTTCTACTAATCTAAGGAAATATTTCTGATAACAATGATTTATTGCCATAATAATTTATCAAACTCAATAAAATAAATTGGCTTATTCATATAAATTCATCTTCTGTCTAACATTTTCACTAAGTCGTTCAGGTTTTTTGTGTAACCCTTAGCAGTTAACCACTCACGGAAGTTACCCTGGAGGGCGGAATGCAGGTTTTTTGTCATGTCAGCTGATAGATTACTCTTAGCTATCTTGGTCTTGAGATCACGATAGTACTTGTTCCTTCTTTACAATTCCAACACATATTCTTTTGGGGCATAAAGTTCACCCATCTCTTGCTTTTTTTAGTTGTTTTTCGATTTGATGTCCCTCTATTACTAATCTTCTTTTTCTGGAAGAACAAGGAGATCAAACTCACTCGGTGGCATTTTGGTCCATGTGTTTTCATCTGATGGCATGTGCTTGAAAAGAATTTGCTCGAAACTATTGAGACTATTTTCAGAAATAGGAATATTGGCAGCTTTTAAATGGCGAATTAACTCGGGAGAACAGCTATTGTTTGGTCCCATTGATAAAGATTTATTGTCTCCTGTTAAAATAATTGGAGAAGGCCCATAATGGTAAATGTTTGAGTCATGAGTATTGCAAACTCTGAGTAAATTCGTTGCGACAGTAAATGATACTCTTTAGCATTTATCAATGAAGGCTATTCTCTCGCAAGAAGCGATGTAGATAGTGCAATTAACGCAATTTACAACGTACAGTGATCGTACCTGTGAGTTGATAAAAAGCTATGAATCCTAACATCCAATTATGCGTAAATCTTTATCCTTAATCTACTCTTTAATGGTCACAACATAACTTAACCCTTACAAACTGATCAATTCTAAGTTTATAAATAATTACCTTGCTCTGAGATGGTAATTCTTGGAACTATGTGGTCACTAATAGTCGATGCTTTTAGTTTTTGAGATTTGTTAAAGATAGGAAGGTAGGAAGAAAATTTTTTACTTCTATCCACTTTAAACAAAAAATTGAGAGGTTGTAAATCTTATCCTTCTAAGAAAGGATCCTGTGCATTGGGTTCATTGGACAGTAGCTTCAGAAAAGTAACAAAATGTTCCTTTATATAATTCATGATTTCAGTCTGTTCATTACTTATGTAAAGTGCGCGAGTAGCTCTATTTCTTGGAGAAGTCAGATTGGCATTAGAGCCTTCCTTATTGGGAGCATGTATGTTGCTGGCTCCCTCGTTGAAAATAACTTTCCTTTCCCTGCTCATAAGTTGAAGCATTAAAATTAGTAAGAGAACTTTGGCGTCGACTTATCCATATTCACCCTTGACTACCCACCATAGTTTTTCATCGTCCATGTCAAAAATTTGTTTCATTAACTATTTATGCTTTTGTAAAGTTAGTTTGCATCCCGTATTAAAATATGGAGTTAGATTCAGCAGTTGGGCAATGGTGTATCTTCCGGGGGGAAAGAGTAAATTCTCGAGGCTGTTAGATAATGCTAACAATTTGCTCTTCTACATCATTTTTATTTATAATGATCAATCTTTTATTCAAATAATATACAGTATCAGGTACATATAGATTTGATTATCACTTGAGCTAAGCATCAAATCTCGTCATTGCTATGGCCATTGCCTGCAAAGGACTGAGAGGATGCTGTATTGTAAGCTCAAATGCATTGTCAGATTCCTTTTTCATCTCAAGATACCTATAATTTGGATTTGTAGGATCGGCCAAGACAAAATTTTTAGTGGAATTACATGACTGATTTTCCCAAGTCTATAAATTATTGAGATGAGTTGCAATTTCCGATTTTAAAGAAGAAAACTGCAAAAAACTATCTTAATACTCCATGGCGAGCTGATAATCACTACTGTCTGGAGGCACAAGTACTGTAAACTTTCTTTGGAGTTGTTCTTTATGAATTTGATGGTATCCTATGACTAAATATAAAGCAGAGAGATCTAATTAGCTTATTCGATGTGGTTGATCCAGCAACCAATAAATGTTATGATTCTCATTTGCATGCATTATACCTAAAAGAGTACTCTCACTGAAAGAATTTGGGTCTGTAGAAAATTTGAATAATTCTCGGTCATGCAATGGGTATCGTTTTGCTGTGAGCACGTAATCGTGACCATTTGATAGGTAGAGATCAAATTCAGGGCTAATTAAATTGATGAATGAGTTATTTCTCCTGATAATGCATTTGAGTATAATTCCAGGAGGCAAGACAGCTTGACTGAATGTTTTTCGATCAATGATAGTAATAGACTTATATGAAGTGAGTGCATCTTTTTGTAAGATTGCTCCTTTCAAATTATTGTTATTTTCTTATTTCTTTTATTTTTCGATCAACTAGTTGAGATTTTAAAAGAAGGCTCTCTTATTTTTGTCCTAACTATTGATTGGTTCATTCGAATTTTTTATTAAATTGTTGCAATCCGTTGTCATTTATTTGTGACTTGTCTCCTACAATGTTCTATTATCCTTTATCTATTTGTGACCAAATATCTCATTCTTTGTCTACTCTATTTTTATCACATTATGTTAAATTGTATCTTGCTGCTTTAAATCATTCGTATCCTCATTTTGTTCCTCGTCATCAAAGACAAATATCTACTGATGTTATAATTTTTATTCTATTTTTTCCTCTTGAGTCGCTGACCCTGGGACAGAGAATTCCAAAGGAACAATAACGAGCTCATCTTAGAAATCCATATTGTAAATGCGATTGCTACAATCCTAATTTTGGTATTGAGGTTCATCATTATTTGGTTCCTCTAAATATGATCATAAATACTAAAGAGTTTATTTTCCTCTAATCGATATCTTTTGAGAACGTAATCATTAGCTTTTCCTATAGTTTTGCTATTTGCTAATCCATTTAAAGCCGTCTGATGAAGTTTACTTTTTAAATTTTCCTTTTATTGCATAATGTTCTATTCGAATTATAGATTAAATAAGAACTACATCTTGATAAGTGATTTTAACTTTAGAAGAGAAATTATGAATTCCTAGTTAATTATTATAAGAACCAAAGAGAATTATTGTAAAATATAATCAGTAATCCATCCATCAGACATTCATTTCATGATTATGATCTTGCTCTGATAGGTGTCATTTTAGGGTATACTTATTAATGCAAGCGCTATTAGATGTTTTTATAAATTTAATATGAGTAGATTTAGAGATCTCGATGTAAAGACTCGACGGGCAATTTACTAATAGGAAGCTAAGAAAAGCTACAGTTTGAACAAAATTGGAATTATTATCGAAACACATTCCAAATCGCAAATCAAATACAACCGTTCAATTAGGTATTCATTTAATTATGCAGACTGATGGTCAGTAATTATTTCAGAGTGCTCTCGCTGATGTAAACAGCAAGAACAAAACTTAAAAATGCCGAATTATTTGCAAATCAATCCAATTATGCTATATTTTTGTTTTGCAATGGAAAAATACTTAAAAGCGGAGACTGTAATAATGGTATTAGTTAGTGATTAGTGAGTTGGTAAAGTATAAGAATGAAGAGGATGGATTCATCTATTTATAGGTGGCAGAAACAGAAACCTTTTGATCTCTATCGTTGTAAGACTTATAATTTTGATATCAGCAAGAGCCTATTATAATATTTTAAATAATATCAAGCCTCTTTCTTATTTGAAGCAATACACAATTAAACTATTCAATTAAGTTAAATTTATTCAATTATTAATTTAATTGTGCAAATAGCAGGACATACTTGGCAAAACTATTCAAATAATTATTCAGCTTTGATCAACATCAAATTACCTTTTTACTTTTATTTTTTTAGAGCCATATTTAAATAAGGATTAGTTATTTATAAATGAGTTTGCAAGACGAAGTTGACAGGCAGCTTTAATCAACCATCACTAAAACTCACCAACTATTGTCAACTAATTTCACTTCTATCTCATAGACGAGGGAACTTGACGAGAATTAAAATTCGCTTCTTCTTGAACTTGATCGGAATTCCATCAAATATCGTCAACTGGCGGGGGCCCTTGCAATTGACTCTTATATTAACTCCATTATATCGCTTCTTGCTGGCTGTGAACCACTTCTTTAGTTAACCGCCATCATATTCGACAACCTAGCCCAGGCAAAATAAGAAGCATAACAATTATAAAATGGCGATCTTAATGAGCGTATTGATCAGGCTTGGCTCCATTTATGTAAATTAGCAGAAATAACACATCAATTGTTTCCAAGCAGCCCTTTAATAAACGTACATCGAGGATTTATGGATGGGCAAGGGAATGACCCGTCATAAACCATATATGGTCGACTCTACGACTAAAATAAGGAGTTAACCAGCAAATTATAGCAAAATGATCGGCAGGTGTTGGAGTTATAACTAAAATTAACTAAATTGTTGCAGTAGCATGATGGATGCGACGGAAACGTGGATTCTTCCTTAAGAATGCTGGAGTTGAGGGAGGAAATAGCCATTAAAGAAGAGGAGATACAGAAAATGAATGAATAGTTTTCATTTGAAATATAAAAATACAATACAGTGTACGAATTCATGAAAAGAGAAATTTAGTAATTGAGAAGCTACAACGAGGTCAATCTTTTATAGATGATATAGCAACTTTAAACTGAAATTGTAAAACTGAGAGAAGAAAAGGAGAGAGATTAAATCATTATTAATGAACTCAAAGATCGCATGCCTATATTATATCCCAACAGCTCACAAGTTAGGAAGGGTTCCTACTCTCGAGTTTGCTATTGAATGATCATATATACCACTTATGAAGGTTTGTTATATTTTATTATCCTTTTATTGTCATTTATCATTTCGGAATATTTCTCTTTATTGATATTCAATAAAGCAAAATACGTATGATAATTGAAATATTTTACAATGTTATCTTTGATA
>Ga0302186_10002698_pt1 | contig 13465 bp, 11 predicted proteins | sample II_Bog_E1_2_FD_198782 | JGI IMG/M metagenome (GOLD analysis project Ga0302186, IMG submission 198782) | Peat permafrost microbial communities from Stordalen Mire near Abisko, Sweden - II_Bog_E1_1 | ecosystem: Environmental > Terrestrial > Soil > Wetlands > Peat | place: Sweden: Abisko... | reverse complement strand
CTGTTGATTTTTAAATCCTGATAAAAATTTTTTGATTAAAAAAAGTTATTTTTTTAAAAAAAAAACATATTTTTACAAATTTTTTATAAATTACAGAAAATTTTTAGGCAACTCGCCATTTTTGAATTAGGTATAAGAGAAAAGCATCCAGACATCTCCTCAAAGAACTTGATTGACGGCCTTTTAGAAAAAATTGTTAAAACAAAATTTACTAACGATAGAGAACATCAGCTCACATCACCTTTCCATCACCCGATCTTAGATCATCCTGAAAATGATAAAGAACAATCAACAGCCCAAAATAACTCAGGTTTTCACCTTATTTGGAAATGTTAAATCCCTGCTCAGTACTCTTGCAATAGACAATAATCTCATTTCCATTTATCAAGATCAACAACTTATGCTCCAAAACTCAGAGAATCACAGTCAAAATTATTTTTCAGATTCTAAAAGGAAAATGATTGAAAATAACATTGCGAACATGGAACTTGAACCCAAAGATCCATTATTTATGAAAAGCCTTGAAGAAATCAATAAAACATGTGAGAAGATCAATGATTTCGGTGACAAAATCCAAAACTCGCTTTCTTTTTCAAATGACATTCAAAAAGTTAACAGCGTGATTGCAGATGTGATTGATTATTTAAGAATCACTTCAATTGCAAAGACGAGTGAAATGATTTTCCAAAAAATAGATCAATTGAAAAAAGGTCTTTGTGAATTGGAAAATGACCATTCCAGATACATCAATGAACTAAGACAAGACAAAAAGGATGAAATCCGGATTAAAGGCCAAATAGAATTCCACGAAGAAAAAATCAAAATGTTAAAGGAAGAATACGAACAATGTGGACAACAAATTAAAAAAATTTCTGATGAAATGAAAGCAATAAAAGAAATCAAAGGTGATGTCTATAAGAAGTTCAAAAAACAACGTAATGATCTTCAGAAGAATTATGATGAAATTATGAAAAAGACCTTGGAAGAGAAGAAAATCTTTTATGAGAAACTCAATCAAGAACAAGAAAATGTTTTGGGTGATTTGCAAGCCATCAAAATTATACAACAAAGAAAGGTCAATTATATAGTGATTATTGATAGGAGTGGTTCCATGGGCAACACAATGAATCAGGTGAATGCTGCGGCTGAGAAATTCCTTATTGATTTGAAAAACACACAAAATGCAAACTTCTTCTTCACAGTGATATATTTTGAAAACGTTGCAAAAGTTACGGCCAATACTATTCCATTTTCCACTGTCACCGATTTCAGACAATTCGTCAGTTTAGAAGCGGGCGGAGGAACTTATTATTCCACAGCTTTTTCCAACGCTTATTCCATTGTTTTAGATAATCAGAGAAACGGCATTGATCAAGTCAATATAATTTTCTTCACAGTTGGAGGAGATGGTGATGATCCTCAAAAAACCTATACCTCCTTAAACAATATGAAAGCAACATTCGGAAGCCAAATTTTGCTTTATATCAGAGGCATGGGTTTATCAAATTTTGATGCCAACAACAAACGTCAACTTGAAAAAATAGCCACGGTCATTAATACCGGAAGTGAAGTCAATTTGAACCTCAAAGATGTGGATTTGGTGAATGATGTTTCAGAAATCACCAAATTCTTTGTAACTATCAGCAAAGGTATCGTAGATCACTATACAAGTATTAAAGAAAAACTTCGATCATTGGAAAGTTTGAGAGACACCTTACAACAGGAAGACAAGCGCACGACCGAAACTACAATAGTTGTGATTTTGAGATTGCTAGATTGGATGCATTGGAGAAAACAGACCTCAAAAAAGCCGAAGATAGAGGAAAGTTGTTGATTATATATGATTTGCAATTGGAGGGTGCGAAGAAAGAACAAGAAAACGCGAAAATTGAAATCCAAAATTCGATTGACAAAGTCAAAGAATATGGCATCGAACTCACGATTTTGGAAGGCAAAGATGCCAAAATTTTCATTAAAATGACAGAAGAGAAAATTGAGGAAAAAATGAAGGAAATTGAAATTGAAAAAAAAGTGGTTGATAAAGAACTCCTGGTTAAAAAACAAGAAAACCATGAAGTTTGTATCAAGAAAAGTGCTGAACTTGGTTTTCCCACAGTAGATGATTATTATGAATTCTTCGATTATGCTGATCAGTTTTGTTTCAGCTTTCAGAAGTTGGAGGAACTTTCCAAAAGAGTTGGATGCAAAATAAAGAACTATCCATCTCATATGTCCTTACAAGCGAAAAAAATTGAAAATCAAATCAATAACGAATCCACTGCACATATCACACAAATATTAAATCTCAAGATGTTTAATTATCTTCAAGCCCAAAACCAAAACCTCAACATAAACCCTGACACCTTTGGGAAGACCATCTCCACTTATCTGACCCCTAATGAGAAAATCTTCTTTATGGAAGATGTCCTGATAATGTGTGATAAACATTATTCCGATATTGTAAATATCATGAATAAACCAGAAAAGGCGAGGGAAGCAGCCAAAGAAAATTTAATAGAAAGGTTTTTACAAACTCAAGGCGATAAAACGAGCTTAGAATCAGACATGGAGGATCTCATCAAGAAAAAGGAAACAACCGTTGATGATGATGATCATTATAAATTACTTAATGAAGAACTAGACGCTATCAACCAAAATGAAGAGGAAGAAGAGGATTCCGAAGAAAAAAAATCGTTGAATTGTAAAAAAAATGAAAAAAAGAAAGAAATAACCGCCTATAAAGCAGAGTTTACTAGTAAAAAGAAAGAAATCTTTGCTGACATAAAAAAACTCAAGGCAAACATTAAAGATTTTGATAAAAACATGAATGAGAAACAAAAAAAGGCCTTTAATGCTTTAAATGAAATCCTCAGAATTTGCACTCATTGGCTTGATAATGGTTCTCAACAAGTCAAAATCAAGAACATTCAACTTCCTGTTGAATATTTTTTAAATGAAGTTGCCTTTGAAAGCCGTGGAAAATCCCAAAGCAGGAAAAGCATCAAAAATTAAGAATTATTAATAAGTTAAAAGTAAGAAAGAATTTCAAATCCCATAAAAATCAATAAATTAACTTTTTTTTATCTATATTTTCTAATTATTTTGGCCTAGAAAACCTAAAATGACATTAAAAATCAGGTAATTTCCTAGTTTTTACAAAGTATATAATAGATAAATATAAACAAATTAAAAAACATCTTGATTTTTTTTTCTAAGGGTTGGAATTTTGCGTATGTCTTTCTTCATCTTCGCTCATTTCATTGATTTTCTCCAAATCCGCATTATAACTTAAATTATTTTTCTCCTCATTTTCGCTGTTATTATTGCCTTTGCTTTGTTCTTTTTGTAATTGTTCTAGCATATTTTCTAACGAACATGCTTGTAAATAGATCATCATATCGACATTTTCCTCAATAATCTTCTCTTTTTTATTGCTTTCATAATTTTTCATTGATTTCATTGAAATTTCAGAAAAACTCTTGTTATTTCTCTCGAAATTCATATTCATAGGATAATTCGAGATTTCGAGGATTTGATCTTCAGGATTAATGTTTAGTTCGTATTTCTGATTGAAAATACCCACGAAATTCAAGAATTCCTCGTTATTGTGATTGAATCTTTGCCAGATTTCCTCTCGTTTCTGATATAATTCCTCCTTTAGATTCAATAAACCTGAAGGTAAATTGTTATTTCTCGATAAAATCTCAAGGGTTTGGGCTAAAAGTATAGTCAAAAGCTTCAAATCCTTTAAAGAAACACCGTCCAAATCGAGCTTTTTAATGATTTAATGAATAAATTAGACCTTTTCTATTTTAAATACCAATTCCTTCAATTCCTTTCGATATTCAATCATAGAAATCTCAGCTTTTCTCAGGACTTTTTCCTTTTCTGTCGCTAAAATCTTCTCATTATTAGCGATTTTCTCCTCATAACCTCTTAATTTCTCCTCAGAAATCGACACTTTTTCTTCTAAAAGTCCCTTTTCTCCCATAAGATCCTGCAAATTCCTCTCATATCTTTCTATTTTCTCATTCAAACCCTTCTTTTCCTGTAATCGAGCCTCTCTCAAAGCCCTTTCTTTAGTTTCTGTCTCTTCATTAAGCTTTTTTATGAGAATTTCCTTCTCTTTTTCTAATGAATTCTTAAAAACTGTTAAGTCCAAAACTGATTTCCTGGCTTTTCTAATAAAATTAACTCTAAAAAGCCTTATTTTCCTTATAAATTACTGTAAATCGGTCTTGAAAACTATCAATTGACCTTCGAATTTCCTCTCCAAAGCCTTATTTTCCTTCATTAAAGTCTCGTTTTTCCTCACGATTTCTTCATTTCGACGCAATAAACTCTCGTTTTCCTCATTAATCCTCTTAATCAATTCCTCCTTTTCCTTCGAATTCCTCAATAAATCCTTAGAAAGTCCTGATATTTCCTTTCGAGTTTCCTCTAATTTCCTTTGCAAACCTTTACATTCATTTTCCTTGATTTCATTAGTTTTCCTTAGTTCTTGGGAGGCTTTCTTCAAATCCTTGATTTCCTCTTCTTTTTTCTCTTTTTCCATTAATAAGTCCTTAGAATTCTTCAAATTCTCCTCAAGAGTATCTATTTTCCTTTGTAAAGCCGTTTTCTCAGGACTTAAAAGCTTTGATTCATTGAAATCGAGGTTATAAGCCTCTAAAGTCCTGAAATCTACTGTTTTTGTGTTTTCGATTGTCTTGAAATCCTTGAGTAAAAGCCTGATTTTATTGAGAATTTGAGGGAAATCAGGCTTGTTTTCTAATTGGATTTCTAAATCTTCTAAGACCTTTTGATGATAACCGAGGGTTTTTGCTAAAAGCACCTTTTCGCATTGGAGTTCTTCTAAAAGTCCTTGTTTTTCTAATAAAACTCCATTCAACTCCGCGATTTTCTCTTCATAGGAGCTCTTGAGGTTTTCTAATGAAATCCTAAGATTTTCATTAGAAAATTCTGAGTTTTGAGGACTTTTCAGGAAAAAGCTTTCCATAGCATCATATAGTATCTGAATGAAGATCTTAAGGAAAATCATGTTATTTTCATTGAGAAAATCATAATAAAGTCCTGAATTTCTATCGATTTTCCGCCTGATAAACTCTATAACTCTCTCGATATTACTTTTCATGCTATAAGTCTTCCTAAACATCCCCATTTTCACTAGAATTTCCCGAAAGAACTCATTTCTAAGCCTATTTCCTTCATTTTCCTGACCCAAACTCAAGAAAAAGCCCTCTTCTAAGGCATTTCTATCATTTTTCTCGATATTTCCTTTGATTTTCTCGATCAAATAAACATTAGAATCGATTAAAGAATCCTCAGTTTCTGTTCCTCTTAGGTTATTTAAGAGCCTTTTCACGCTTTTCTGGTCTTTTTCTATATGTTCGATCCTTTTCTGGGCGTTTTCTAATCTATTATGTAAAGATCGAGAATGCTTCTCAGGAGAAAAAGGGGTTTCTAGACGAATTCGGGCTTTATAAGAAGTCGTATTATTCAAAGAAATGTTTAAAGGAGCCTTTTCACGATCTTTTTCCTTATTGGAATGAAAAGTCTTGAACATAAAAGGCTTGGAATAGGGAAAAGGAGGCTTTAGATTATCCATTTTTTGAATTAAAAAAGAGTTTCTGATGCTTTTTTCGTTAATATTTATGATAAAATCCTGTTTTTTTTAATAAAACACTAATTTAAAATATTGGAAATTGAAAAACCATAGAAAAACCATGAAATCCTCATTAAAAAAGCTGAAATTATTCCTTTTTCTGGATTTGTTCGCTATAACCTTATGTTTTCTCAATTTTCTTATTGGATTTCTTCAATTATGGCTTTATAAAGATGAGGCTTTTCTGAATCAGCATAATTTTAAGAAAAGATTTGGACTTTTTGTCTTTCCAGGCTTTCTAATGATAATAGAAAAAGGTCTAATTTATTCATTAAATCATTCAGAAAATGCTGAATGATGATCTTTCTTGAAAAAAAAGAGAATATTTTTATTAAATCAATGTATTTTGAAATCTCTTTAAATTATTAAAATTAATCACATAGTTTTTAAAAGCAAACCATTTTCTTCTAAAAATTTATATAAATTTCTATCCACTTTTATGTTGACTCCCTTCCTCAAGAGACATATCATCTGACTTGGCCAAAAAATTTTTAAGGATTTATAAAAACATAAAACACATACTTCTTTTCTATGTTCATCTTTATTTGGGCGATTTTGACCTTTTTTTCCTCGGCAGTCATGTGTTCATCGTTTAAAATCCTTTCTGCCTCTTTGATACTGTCCTCTATCTCCATTCTCCCATTTTTCAGCTGATTTATTTCATTTGCCTGATTGAGAATAGAGGACTCAGGTAATAACCATAATTCACCCAATTTTCATATTTCACCTTTTCTTGAATTTGGCCTTCCACTTATGAATAAAAAGTTCTTCTTCCATTTTTAAAAAAAATATTATGTTCAAATTATAATTTATTTACAAAGGACTCATTTTAAAATCAAATATCAATAATTCGTCATCGATTTCAAAAATTTATTTTTCGAAAAGTATTAATTTTCCATTTTGAAAATGGATTAGAAATTAATATGCATTTCCAAAATTTTTGAATTAAAATAATTCAGCTTTTTTCTGTTTGGTGAGAGAGAGGGGAGACCCCCTTATATATTAAAAATTAAAAAAACTAATGTTTTTAAACATTTTAGAAAAAAATGGTTTTTTTATTTGGATTAGTAATAAAATAATATTAAGAAAAAAGGAAAACCGAATCCCTTATATTTTTGAAAACAAAATTAATTTTTTTTTATAAAAGATTTTTTTAGGGGGGCATTCTATTTTTAAAGTTTTTAACTAAAAATTTATCGTAAAAAATCAAAAAACATCATTAAATAACTTTAAAGAAAGAGAGAAAAAAATTCAAACTTAGAATTCATTAAATTATTCTAGAAATATTTTAATCCCAACGGTTTGTGGCGAATTTCCATCCTCCAAATGTGAATTAAATAATTTGTCTAATTTATTAAGAAAAAAGAAATTTCCAATCAATAATTATTTAAATTTCAAGCAAAAATTCAAATTCATTAGGAAATTATTAAAAAGCCTAAAGATGTCTATCTCCATTCAACAACAAATCAAAAACAACTCCACAGATATCAAGAGTTATATCGATGATCTTTATAAATGGGAGGATACTGTAAAGCAAAACCCCCAAAAACCTCTAAAAAAGCCTATAAATCCGGACCTTCCTCCAATTCGTGGTAAAGTCCAATCAGAATCCCTAGAAAAAGACCATTTTCTCTCTAATTCTGATCCAAAAAACCCGAATATCAAGCTTAAAAGAGACGGAAACACAGTTTCTGATTATTATAAAGCCTGGGATAAATTCGATCCTGATGAAGAATTGAAGAAATTGGATGAAGATAAGGGAAATAATGACTCTAAGCCCCCAATTTCCTCAAAACCCATTAATCTTAATAATAATAAAGAGGTTTTGGCACCTGCCTATAGTAAAATAACGGTCAAAGGTGGTAGAAACCCTAATTCTGAATATGAGGCTTTGAAAGATAAGGCGAATTTATATTATCGCAATTATGAATATCAAAAAGCCTTGGAAATCTATAATGAAATCATAGAGAAGATTCAAAAAGGCTCAGGAAATCCTTCAATGTTTCTCTCTCTTCTTCTATCGAATAGAGCCATGACCTTTATAAAACTTCAGGATTATGTGAAAGCTGAAATCGATTGTAAAATCGCTATCGAAAATACACCAGATTTCTATAAACCCTATGCCAGAAGAGGACTTTGTAGGAAGAAAATGGGAAAAATCAAATTAGCCATTAAGGATTTTCAGAAAAGCCTTGATTTAGAGGGAAATTATAATAATGATAATAAAGAAGTTATTGCGGAAATTAAGGCTTTAGAAGAAATCCTCAGGAAAAGAAGAATTAAAGCCGCGAAAAGCCTTATTCTTCCAGGGAAAAATCAAGGGAAATGGATGAAAATTGAAGTGGAGGATATTGGGGTTCATGAGAAAATCGTTGAGGAAATTAATGAGGAGGAAAACGAAAAAAAGGACCTTTTGAAAAATATGAGCTTTACAGTGGAAGGAAAAAAGGAGGAAATCAATAAAAAGGAGGAAATCAAGAAGAAAAATCCAGACTTTCTTAACAATAATAAGGAAAATCAACAAATTCCAGAGGAAAATATAGAGAAAAAACCTGGAAATCCTTTGAAAGCCGAATTGAGTTATGATTATGCGAAATTAAAGGAAATTGATAGAGTTTCTAAGGGAAAAACAGCGAAAATTGAAGGCGATTTTGAAGAAATCGAGAGGAAAAAGGTGTCTTTTGGAGGAGAAAGCGATATTATGATAACCAACCTGAAGAAAAACGTGTTTTCTGCGAAAAACATGCCAAAAGTTTCGATTTTGAAACTAAAAAACACAGTTTTAGCTAAAATTCCTGAAAACCAAGAGAAAATCGGTTTAGAAAACGTGATTTTGAAGGGAAAGATAGAAATTATCGAGAAAATATTGAAAGAAACAAAGGAAATCGTTGAAAAAACAGAAGTTATATCTTCAGCGAGATTTTTCTCTAATTGGAAAAATGTCAATAAAGATCAAAAAGCCGCTTTTTCCTTTTTAAAAGTATTTTTTTAGCTTATTTCCTTTGATTTCTATGATTTTCTAAAGAGTTTAGACGTTAATAATCTGCCTGAGATCTTTAAGGATAGTATCGAAATCGTGATGATATTGGAGATTTTCTTGGTATTCATGGGAAATCATGAAGGAAATGAGGCTTTTATCATTAATTTCATTAGAAATCTCACGAAAATCAAGAGATTTGATATCGCGGTTTCTTTTCTTTTAGCCAAAGAAAAGCTGATAATCCAAGGACTTCTTGATAAATTGCAAGAAACGCAGTTTCTTGAGGAAAATGAATATAAGGATTTCCTCCTTCTTTATAAATTAAAGAAATAATGAGAAAATTGAGATTTTATTCGGAAAAAATTTCGATTTGTTAATTTTAATTAATTTTTCTAATTAATTTTCTTTTCAAATCTCAACGATCGATGTCTCAAGTAAATATTAGTCTAAAAGCTCAAATTCCTTCTTTTTTCTCTATAGAAATCCAAGAACAATTCCTTACATATTCCCCTAAATACAGTTCAAATCGATCGTTCTTATAATAATAATAAGTCCAAAATCCCCAGTAAAATTGGACTTCTTAATAGTTCTAATCCAGAATCGAGAACTAAAGAACGTGTGAGTTCTGCTCAATTAGCAACATCGAAGAGAAAGACTCAATTAGAAAAAAAGTCCTTTTCGAACAATATCAACAGAAGAAATAGCCAACAACACGTTTTCGATAGATTGAACATTTCTCCTTGTCATAAAGATATAGCTGGATGTAAAAACAATGAGAAATTAGGCTTTGAGACACAAAAAGCTATAAATATCCAATATGTAGAAGCTTCACCTATTTCAGAAACTGATTTATTGAAGAAATTATTAGAAATATTAGAGAAATTAGATGAAGAAAAAGCACCTTTCGATCTAGACGATTATAAGGATTATTTGATATATCGCTTATGTAGGAAATTGAAGACTTATATGAAAATAGGACTTGAAGAAACTCCTTTAATGAAGAAAGAAGGGGAATTATCTCATAAAAATAGGATTATCAATAAAGATGTCATCAGTGTTCATCAAAGAATCGAAAAAAGCCTTTCTAATATCGAAATGCAATTGGAAAAAAAAGAAATCTTGTTTTCCAGAGAAGATTTCAATGATTCCACCAATTTTATTAAAAGAGAAGAGAAAAAAGAGGAAAGTGGAGAAAGTTTGACTGAAAATTCGAACTTTCAGGAATCATTGGAGGAAAAAAGGGCGAAAATGATGGAGGCTTTAAAGAAAAATGTTAAGAATCAGCAGAAAATCGAGGAATTTAAGGGAAATAGCCTCAAAGAATATCCAAAATCAAGCAATTTCAGAGAAAATCTGAAGGAAACTAATTTGAGAGAAAATCTGAAGGAAAATGATTTAAGAGAAAATCTAAAGGAAAACGATCAAAGAGAAAATCTAAAGGAAACCGATCCAAGAGAAAATCTAAAGGAAAAAGGCCTAAAGGAAAAAGACCTAAAGGAAAAAGTCCTAAAGGAAAAAGACCTAAAGGAAAAAGACCTAAAGGAAAACGACCTAAATGAAAACGACTATCAAAGAGAAAATATAAAGGAAAATAAACGATTTGATGAGCAGAATTTAAACAGAATTCATCATAATGATTATAATGAAAAAGAAACTCAAACTGAATATTTCCTTGAAAGAGCCGAACATACTAATGTGAAATATCCTTCTGAATTATTGATGTCAAGTCTTGATAAAGTCAAAAAACATCAACTTTTCTATGAGAAATTCGATTTGGAAAACGAGGCTTTGCTCAAAGCAATGGATCCACATTTAAAATCCAATGCTTTTAATTTTAATACCAGAGAAAAAAGCCCTCAAAGTTTTGAAGATAATCATAATAAGTCTATAAGAAGTCCTTTTCCTAATCAAAATAATGAGGATTTCTTTGAAGAAATCAGCATTTTCATGAAAACGAATAAGAAAGAAGATATTATGGGAAAAATCAGGAATTATGGATATTTGGAGAAGATTGAGACTCGATATATAGAGATAATAGAGCTTTTGAATGAGAAATGCTCAGGAATTCAGATAAATAGTCATTTTGTAAAGATTTTTCCAAGCTTTTTAAAGAGAAAAACCCTTGTTTTTTATAGGAATTAATGGAAATTTTGGCCAATTTGATTAGAGAAAACATCGATTTTCAGAATATTTACCTGGATTTCAAGAGACAAATCCTGAATATCTTGATTCCTGATCTTCCTTTATATGAGACTCGATCTGCAGGAGAGATATTAGAGATGATTTCTCAATCAATAGAAAAAAGGCTGGATTTCAAAGAAATAATAGAAACTGAGGATTTCATGCAAAATCGAGTAATTTCCTGAAATTTATTAAGAATTCTTTAATTTTCTTAAGATTTTGAAGAGAATTTATGATGAATTGGGGGTTTTCCTAGATTCTGAAGAGGCTTTAATGAGACTTTTGGTTGGTATGACTAAGGATCTTAATGATATTCAATATCAATGCAAGGTGAATGTTAATTTTTATTTAAAGAAATAAGAATATTTGGGTTTTCTGATCTTTTTTAAAGCTGATCGCTGGGATGTTGGATATCGAGACTAATAGCGATATGAAGGAGATTTTGGATGTTACAATGACCATTATCAGCAAAAAGCAGGATTTCCGCTTATTATAAGCTTTTTTTTCTATTAAATTTCTTATTATGAGAAGATTTTGCTTAGAAATTCTTTAAAAAGAAGCTATTTTCTTAGTTAATTTATAAAAAAAAAAAAAAATTTATAATAATAGAAAAAAGCAGAAAAATATGAGCAAATCGGTGGAATTTGTGAATATCATAAAAAGCTTCAGGGATGAACAAATCAATGAATTATATCAGAATCAAGGGGTCGTAATCTCTGTTTTCCGGTTGATAATTGATAAAAACCAGCTGTTTTTTATCTAAGACTTTCTAGATATATCAATCCATTATCGAAACAATATATTTTAAGACTCATTAAGCTTGGAAATCGGAAATTCAGCTTGAAAAATTGGACTTTAGATGTGGAACAAAATAAGGTTGCCCAAAATGAATTGATCGATTTCAGAATCATGAAAGCCGTCGATCAAGATAATTTGATCATGAATGAACATTTTTCCAAAACCATGCAAAAGACCTTTTTAAATGGGTTTTTTTATTTTTTTTCAATATATTTATCGAAATTTCATAGATATCAATCCAATTTCATGGAATCTTTTGTTATTCAGGCTCAAGATATGACTGTTTTTAATGAGGAAATGAAGGATTTTTCCAGAAGAAATTGGAGGAAGGTTCGAAATAAATAAAATCCAAGTTTTTTTGCTAAGAAAAAACCACATTTTAGCTTCATGAAGTCGTTGTAGGGGGGTCAGATAATGCCATTAATGATAATTCCAACAATTATAAGGTCTTAATACAATCAGATCTATGCAAGTTTTTTCTTTTCTTGGGATATTTGTAATATTTTTTAAATAAAGGAAGAATTTCTATGCGGGAAAAATAACGGAAAAGGGGTTCCATTTCATTTTAAATACCACAAGCAATCAGGTTTTTTCTTATTTTCTTGAGATTATCTTGATAGATTTACTGTAATTCAGATCAACACCTTTTTATCTGAATATTCCTACTTTTTACTCAAAGAAAGCAAATTCTCAGCCACGAAGATTTTCTCCTTTATTTTTGATTTAAACCTGCTTGTTCCTCATCAAGTATATTTCAAATTTAATCAAATTTCTCATAAAATGCCTTCAGAATTATTATATGAAACATAAAGATGGGAGTCAGTTGCTTGATTATGAAAGGATAATTATTAACGATTTTTGCGAATTGGGCTTGATTTGGAATAAGGGCGATTTATTTCATTCGACTCCTTTATTATGGAACTTTAGTTATGGTGATTATTTTATAAGGAATTGTTTTTTTTAGAGATATTATATTGGATTTTTATATAGAAAAAGAACAAAAGGATTTGGATTTCACAGCCGATATCATCGTTGAGACTAATTTTAAGGTTTATGCTTATTCGGTTTCTGATTTCATTTTGAAGTTATTAGGTGATTTTTTTTTCAATTATTTATAATAAATTTGTTTGAAAATTTAGAACATTTTTGCGAGATCAAATATAGACTTCCTAATTTGATTATTGCTTATATGACCAGAGAAAGCGTTTTAAAGGCGTTTAGAAATAATATCACGGCAGAACAATTGATCGAATTTCTGAATAAGAACATCAACCCTGAAAAAATCAAAATGATGAGCAAAAATACACAAAAAAAACATATTTCAAAATTGACGGAGGAAGACAAGAAAAAGCCTTTGGAATATTTGAGATTATTTAGCAAGGAAAAATTGGAAACCGGGTCAGAATATTCAATACCTGATAATATTATTCAACAGTTGAAATTATGGGAAATGGAAAAGAAATTAGAATATACTGATAGAGCTCTTGCCAATGCTAAGGTCTGGGATACTATAAGTTAAATTTTGAAGAAATTCGAAAAAATATTTAAGAAAATATGTGTTTTGTTAGAAAAACAATTTTTTTAAAAATTAATGATCAAAGGAAACTTAAGCCCCTTTTGAAGAAATTTAGCATTAGCATTTAAGAGTTTAATTTTTTAAATCATATAAATTCAAGTCATTGATTCTCACAAAAAGAAAGAGTCTAACTTTTTCATTTTTTGAAGGAAATAATTTCAGGAAGTAAAATTTAATGTTTGGCCCATTCAATTTTGCATCAATGTGGAAACATATATTTCAAAAAGTTTTGACGAGAGCCCATATTTCAAGGACTGAGATTGAG
>Ga0302186_10002696_pt1 | contig 13472 bp, 14 predicted proteins | sample II_Bog_E1_2_FD_198782 | JGI IMG/M metagenome (GOLD analysis project Ga0302186, IMG submission 198782) | Peat permafrost microbial communities from Stordalen Mire near Abisko, Sweden - II_Bog_E1_1 | ecosystem: Environmental > Terrestrial > Soil > Wetlands > Peat | place: Sweden: Abisko... | reverse complement strand
AAAATTTTATTGAAATAGAAGTCAAATTTTTTTTTTAAAAATTATTTTAATAAAACAGAAATTTCTACAAAAAAATAACTAATATTAAAAAATTTTTGTAGGGAAAACAATTTTTTTTTTTTAGTGGTCGCTTTGTTGATCAACCACTTATCACTCATATCTCTGTTATTAAAGAGAACACATGAACATTTAAACGATATTCTGCTATTTATTCTTCTATCCTATTATTTTCCAAAACAAATTTGCTTTTATGGTTTATCACATTATCGAAATTCTTAATATCATGATAAACATCTCTCTTCTTGTTCTGCAACTTCGAATTCGAACATGATTGTGACCTCTTTTCCTCACTTTCCTTATACATTTCTAGCTTCACTTCATCAAACGACACTCTTTCAATGCCTTCATTAGTCTTTAAATTTTCCTTCAAATCCTTTTGTAAATGATTTTTCATTGGGGTCCGTTCGCTATTATCATTTAGATCATTTGCGTGATATTCTTCTAAAAAAGTATTATTAGAAAAAAAGATTTTCATTTTAGTAACTTTTCTCTTTATCTTGGTTTTTATGGACAAGAACTCCTGAATCACAAAGATTATTTTCTGGTGTATTCACCACCTTGTCGGGATAAACGTTTTGATTGGCGTTGGTCAGGTCATTTTCCAGGACGTTTTTAGTAGTTATGGGTTTTCTAAAAACCATTTGTGTGAACTTCACTGCGCTTTTTTTCTTCGGTTTTTTGAGCGCGAAGCAAAAATTCAAAATCCAGTTCCGACTATCATTTTTACTTTCTTCAAATCATAAAAATTATTAAAAAACAATTTGTAAGGGTTCCCACTCATCAATTTCCATGTTTTCTTTAACTGCTCATTGGTGGTTTGATTCGTCAAGAGTAAAAAGGTATGGTACCCCCATAAACCAACAATGAAAGTTGATGCTGCGACATTAATCACCATTAGAATTAATGTAACTGGTTGATATTTCAATGCCTGTCCTAAAGCATGACTTCTTCCTAGCCCAGAAGCTATGTAGTTCTGTGTTTCCATGACCAAAATGGCCATTGAACAAGAAAAAATGTACAAATTGTAGAGGTTTAGGAATATTATAAAGCAATAGAAAGTCCTATTGAAAAAAAGATGATATGGAATTAAGGAAAAATATATAACAGATAATTTCGCTTGCCGACACATGTCCCCAACCAAGGGCAATGATGGTCGAATTTTTCTACACAATTGTTGCAAATACCACAATGCGAGGTGCGAGGTGGTCGGAAAATCTGACCTGGAAAAACCAGTTGTGAATTTAAGAAAATGGTTCAAAATTTACAAGTTTGGCAAAATTTCATCCGTAAAAAATGAGACTTAATCACAACATCAATATGCAATTTTTCTTGTCCAGTTGCTCGATCAGGCCCACGAAAGGGCACCACATCATGGAGATTTTCCTTGTCAACATAAGGTAGATTCTAATAATTTGGAAAAAAATCATTTAAAAATATATGTTAAAATCTACATTCTTGGGTATTATGCCGGGATCCATCGTCGAAGCCTTTATCATGAAGTAGACTGAAGCAAGGTGCAAAAACACCATAATGATGATGATGGAACTATTATAGCGGTCCAAAAAATACTTAACACTAAAAATTGGATAAATCGAGTAAAAAAAGCTACAATTCCCACAAAGTAATATGCCAAAACCGCAGGTATGTTGACCATCGCAAAGGTCAAATAAAAGATTGTCTCTTCAGAACTTTAGTTTTTTTATATTGGAGTTAAAAATTTTCAATAATACCCCATAAAAATCCTTCCTTGACAATGAAATTTATTGAAGGAATCCATGATTTGATAATAAAGTTTGTGGTCTTTTGTGGTTTCATTATCCTAATTTCGATTACGAGTCGTTTTTATTGAATATTTAGACTTACATGATCGGTGTTGTTTTGGTCCATTGAAAGCTCAACGCTTGAAATATCAGCTTTTTATTTCTTTTGATATTATGGTTTTTGTTTTAAAATCGAAAGTTATAATTAGACAAGTCAAAACATACATATTCTTTTTATAAAAAAAAAAATGTTGAAGACATTAAAAAAATCTCTTTATCATTGAAAACCTTAAAAACCATTTAGTAAATATTGTCCATTTAAAAACACCCCTTTAATAATCCATGTCCTCATAAATCGTAGTCAGATTGGTTGGTATAAAAGATTTTTTCTTCGGTCTGAGCTTAATCACTATCTTTTTATTTCTCAATATCATCGGTTGATGCAACTTCTCCATCAAAGTTTCCTCCAGATTTTTCGACTTCAAGAGCATTTCATCTGGTTTCAAATCATCAATAAATTTCTTATTCATTTCCATATATTTATTCAAAGCGGAGTCCGTCCCGGGCATCACTGACTTCTTTTTTAACAATCCACTATTGCCAAATACTATTTTTTGAAATAATATATGTCTTCGCGCGTTGGAAGTCCTTCCTAAATTGTTTAATACTTTTTGATATACGTCGTTCCTAATTTCTGTTGGAGGTATAGATATGATGATGTCATTTTTATTGGAGTTTTTACAGGTGTCATAAATGTTTGGACTAAATAATTCAGTGCTTATCTCAGGGTTTTTACTTTCTTTCATGATATTTATATGCATTTTGGCCAGCTCATTATTGTTTGGGGTGTTGAAAGTGATCCGATGGTATTTTTTATTGGGTTTAGCTTGTTTTTTGAGCACACGCATTTGGGATTTGAAAAGGACTAAAGAGTTTAATAGACAGGTCATCAAAAGCCGAAATGGGGTCATGAGATAATCGATTAGCTTGTTACGTTTTTTCTTTTGCAACCCATTTTGAGATTTCGTCAAGGGCATTTCTTCTTTTTTATAACTTTTTTGTTTTTATTTATTTGGGTATTAATGAGGTTTAGTTCAAAATTGTTATTTTGTTCGTTAATTGTCTATTTTTTTTTTTTTAAATTAAACAAGAGGTCGTTCGTGAAAAGGATACGTTTTTTTTTGTTAATTTTTGCGTTTTGTTGACTTGAGAAGACCATTTTAATAAAAAATTATCCTTTATTAAGCCAAAAATTTTTCCGAATTTAAGAAATTTTTTTATCAAATAACAAAAAAACAACACTAAAAAGAACTGAAACATCCTTATGGGACAATGCATCATTAAAGATTGTGGTTTTGAAAATCAGAAATCCTCAATTACTCAGAGCAAAAATCTCCGAAGCTTTTTAACAGAGGTTTTTTTTTTAAAATCCCCCCCCCCCCCACACCACTTCCCATTCCTATATTTTTCTTTAGAGAATCAAGGAAAGAAACAACCTCCGAAATCAAGACATACAACCTGAGGACACTATAGAAAGTGAGGGTATTTTGAGTACTGAAAGACCATTAAAGCTCAGAATAAGCACTATATTGGGTACTAAGGCTGGCGTATGATCGATTTTTATTATCATTAATTTTGTTAGGAGATATAAAGGAAGAAGAAAGGGAAGAGGAAGACGATACAAGTGAATTGAAGGAAATCAAAAGCCTCAGAATGCTTCCGGAAAGCTATGAAACCTACAATTGTAAGTCAAATTTTTACCAAATGAAAGCAAATCAGGAGATACCAAATGCATGCTATGATAATGAGAACGAAGAAAACAAGCAATTTTTGAACCAAAAAACCAAAAAAATTCATAATAACTTGAGAGTTTTTCTGACGAAGGAACAGGATCTTTGGAAATCACATGGAAAAAATGGAGAGAATGACAATTTATTGGCATCACTTGCATTGACTAACAATGGAAAAGGAATTTATTCTTCTTCGAATTTAATTAACTCAGAGGTGTTTCTAAATGAGAATTTCAAAAAGGATATGGCTTTGACTAATGACGATAGTTTTGAAGAAACCAAAGAAAAATATGCGCAGATTTTTACAGATGATGATTACTCGGAGGTGGAAGAAACACACCGGAAATGATGATTTTTTAGATTAACAATTGTTTATATTATATATCATTTTCAAGAAATTTTGTCTATCCACAAATAATGAATAATCATTATATATTCGGATGTTCTTTAAAATTTCATGAAGCTCTGTGTTTGAAAATAATTTGAATAATTCATCGTTATTTTTATTTTGCTTATAAAAACATACATTTTTGATTTTGCAAAATACAAAATAAATATTGTCTAATAATTTTTATTTTGTTGGGTTTTGGAAATTTTTAAAAGAAGTAAAAAAAAACTTTTATTTTTTGTATGAAAAATGAAAATGCCAATATCAAATTTTATTAGAGATAATTAATGGAATTTTAAGAAATGTTTAAAGTTTATTCTTAGTATTTTTTGAAGAATTTGCTTTATTTTTGGCTAAAAAATTGTTTTCTCCATTTAAAAAAAAAAAATATAAATTTGTTCTAATTTTTCTGTTTTTTCATCATATTTTTTAAGATCCCCCACTATTTAATATTAATTTGGTCCTGGATCTTCATTTTGAGAATCAAATTGTTAATATCTGTGTCACCACCAAAAGAAATTGGAGAATTGTTCATTTGTTCTTGGTTTGGTAAGGATTTAATAGTACAGAATCCACTGCCTTGCCTTTGTTTATGTCTTGGGTTTTTCACGCATTTAACATAAACCTTCTTTCCCTTCCGAACGAAATTGCAATACTCACAATACTTTTTCAAAGAAGAAACTACTTTCATATTAAATGTTTAATTTGGCAAAATCTAATTAAAAAAAATAGAAGAAAAATAATTAAAAGTAGGACCTGCAGCATGTTTTTAATTTTGATCATAATATAATAAATTTGATGCCTCAAATGATTTTTACAAAGCTTTTAATGAAGAGAAACGCCCTACCAAACAAAGAATTCCAAAATACCAATGAAAATGAAAGATTGACTGTTTAAACTCTAATAATTTCTGAAACTATCTAAATTCAAAATAGTTGACTTTAGATAAAAATGCGGTCTCAACTTTGATGGACCATTACGAAAACTCATTATTCAAGGCGAATGTAGCCTTACATAATTTCCTATCTATTTATTTTTAATTTAGTTCTGGATTATAATTTCTCAGAGTCTTTACCGTTTTTTCGCCAAATTCCAAAACATCTATTTGATAATAATTTATTTAATATACGTACAATCTGATGTGGGATATATGTAAATTCATATTTAATAAGCACACTTTAATCTAAAAATAGTTGGATCTATTCAGCCTTTTGGCTTTTTTCCTTATTGATTTTTCTCTTTAAGGATGCTGTTTTAAGACATAATTTGAATGTTCACGTTAGGAATTTAAGCAAAAAAATGATCAAGGTAACGTTTTATGGATAATTAAAAAACTTTATAAAATATAGAAATTGAATCCTCAAACAAACACACTCGAAAAACATAAATGGAAACATTTGGAGGTAAAGGATTTACTATTAAATAAAATCAGACTTATTAATTCACTCATAATTATATTTTTTAAAAATAAAAATAATTGCCTTTTTTACCAAAAAAATTTAATTTTCTTATCATTTTTCTTATTTTAACTCAGGTAGGATCCATTGTTTTCCTTGATCAAAATGACATATGTCCTGCAGACCTCATTTTGTTGGATTCCTCAGAAATAAGAGACAAGGAAGCGATTTCTTTCGTGGACTCCCAACTTCTCAGTGGTCGAACGGAACTCCAGAGAAAGAAATGCAGTAAATTGGCCCATTCAAATATGAAATATCAGTCCAATGATAATAAAATAAAGCTTTCTTGCAAAATGGAGTACTCTCAACCAAACACTGAACTTGATTCTTTTGTGGGGTATTTAAAATTGCTAAACGACCCTAAAATAGAAAAATTGACTAATGATAATTTCATTCCGAGTGGAAGCATCATTAAAAAGGTTTCATGGATCATTGGATTGGTGGTTTATGCTGGAAATGACACTAAATTGATGAGGAATGTGAAATTGAAATTTTATAAGACGTCTTTCCTTGAATATGTATCCCAAATTTATTTCTTGACGATTTTTTGCATCTTGATAGTTTGTGCCTTCGTAATTTTTAGCATTTATTACATTTTAAAATATTAATAAATATATAAGATTTGGGAGATAATGTATTTCAACTCAATTCTAAATAAAAATGACTTATATACAAAAAATTTTTTGGATTCTCTCTCAATGTTAACGGTGATGATCCCTCTTGACTTTTTCTACATTAGCGAACTTTGGTTTCTTTATACCAAATATAGTCTGGAGCGAAAATTCAGGAAAGAAAACCTTTTTTTCTGTCTGAATTCGCCCAATCTCATCACCAATATGGCTCATATTGACAATGTCATCTTCGACAAGACAGGCACTCTCACCACAAACCAGAAGAATATATCGCTTCTTTATTTCAAGGAAACTGCTAAAATTTATGAATTTGGAGAATATGCTCATTTTGTGGAAAGCTTCTGCCATGGAAGTCATCAAAGCAACTTACTAGAACCCATGATTCTAGATGAAAATGTGCCGAAACTCCCGTTTCAAGAGGCCAAAATTGACAATTATATGACTTTAATTGAAGAGTTTCATACCCATGAGGGTCTTAACAGATTTAATAGTTTGCTTGAGGCTCTTGTCTTGACAAGTGGTTTGAAATTCATATACTCGAAACCACGTCAAATTAAAAAATTCAAGTTCAGGATGAAAGATGAAAAGGTGTTGTTTAGTTTCGCGACGCTTTTGGAGTATGAGCTCCTAAACTATTACAAAAAAGATGGTGATTTATATCACTTCATTAGAGTTAAAAAACATGTTTATGATTACAAGATTTTGGGGTTTCATGAACAAGAGCTCGATTCAGTATATAATTTATTCACCATTGTCTATCATAACCCAAGGACCAATAATTTCGTGATATCATGCAAAGGGCCCAGCTCTTCTTTGATAAAAAGGCTCAAGTTTTCCAACGAACAATTTGAAATTCTTGACTCGATTCTTCTCACCTTTAATAAGAAAGGCTTCTTAGACCCTCTAATGTACGCTAAAAGAATTTTATCTCAACAAGAAGCCGGCATCTTCTTGGAAAAATACAAAAACCTTCAATCAAGCCTCATCGGGCAAGAGGAATATGTAGCAGAACTAATGAGTGAACTATTAAAGGATTTGGATTTATTGGGCTTGGTGGGAATACAAGCTGAAGTGGAACCTGAAACCTTTGAATTTATAAAGTTTTTGAAATCTTTAAACATCAACAGTTGGATTCTAACGGGAGATTCCAAGCAGAATGCCTATAACGTTGCCAGCAGAATAGGTATTTTTGAATATGAGGCAGAACAACATTGTATAGAATCAGAGAAATATCAAGATCTGGTGAGACAAATCAAAATGATCCTGGGTTCACTTAGCAATGATATTAAGCCAGTCACGAAAGTGGAAATCCAAAACCGTCGAAAGTCAAGAATTATTTCGTTTTCGGAAAAGAAGAAAAAATCAATTAATTTAAGGACGGTTTTTTATGAGAAATATGACAAATACATCCTAATTAATGGTCGAAGCTTCGACATTATAACCCAAGATGAATATCTGTTCTCAAATTTCCTGTTCATTTGCAGCATTCTAAAAACTGTCATAGGTTTTAACTTTTCAGCAAAAAATAAACAACAATTTGTGGAGATCATAAAGCATAAATTCAGTAAAAAATCCACCGTCATGGCCATTGGAGATGGATTCAATGATATTTTAATGATGAATAGTGCGGATGTTGGTATCGAACTCGTGAAGAAATCGAAAAATCAATCGCATTTGGAAGGAAATATGATGTTGGGGGATATAGTATTGAGAAATCTGAGACAGGTCAAGAAAATAATGAACGACTCGGGAGTTTATTTTGACAAGTTTCAAAAACTCATTGAACTAGCTTATTTCAAAAGCTTTATTTATGGTTTTACATTGTTTTTATATGCATTTTTCGATGATTTTGATTCCATTTGCTTCTATGACTCTTTGATGACAATGTTCTATTATGGGTTTTTTAATGTTTTCAATCAGGTTTTGTGTCTGGTTTTTTACAAGAAGATTCCGGATAAAGTCAAAGAGGAACTCCAAGAAATTTACCATGAGAGGAAATTCCAAAAGAAACTCAAAAAAATCACGAAAATCTTAGTTTTGTTGATTTTGAAAGGATTTTTAATCAGCACAGCCATTACCATGATTTCTTTGAATACGGTGAGATATGCTCTAGATTCAAATGGATTTCCAACAAATTATAATAGCTTAGGGATCATTCATGTTTTTTCTTTCACCATATTTCTTCAAGCAAATGTAATTTTTTATCAATTTTATTTTCATTTTTATTTTGAATTTTTACATTTTTATAAAATGGGAGATGTTTAATACAATTTTATCTATCTCAATGAATTTCTAATTGAAAATTTATTTTATACCATTTTTATTCTCGCAAATTTTAACAAAAATTTTGTTTTTGAACAATTTTTCTTTAATTTCTATTTTAATTTCCTTTATGGAATTTTTTACATTTAATATGTAAGATGTTCAGTACAATTTTATAATTTAATTTATAAATGTAACATTTTTTCTTTTTTATTCATTGACTCTTCTTGGTGATTATTTGTTATTTTTATAATTTTTGTATTTTTTTTTTAAATGAACAATGTTTTATCGCATATTATTTTATTTTTTAAGGTTGTCATACAAATTTCCTTAGAAATGAAAAGCTTTTATTTGACAATTTGTGTGAAATTTATGCTATTTATATTGATCATTGCCATATTGGCAATTTTCTCCATAGCATTTAATGTGAATGGCATCACAATCAATGAAAACTTCCGTGTAGAAACTATTAACCTCTTGAACAACCCCCAAATCATAATGTTAATTTGTTTCAATGTCATCATTGCCATTTTAATCTCTTACTTGATGCAATATGCTCAAAAAAGCCTAGAATTCTTCCAAGACTCTCCTTTTGAAATTATTGTACCGTTATTAACCTTCGCTCCAAAGCAAATTATCCGAAATTCATTACTTTCTTTTATTAAGAAAAAAAGGTAAAAATCAAAAAGAATTTAAATAATTATTTTTAAAATTGAAAGGAAACTTACAGATCTAATTAAGAAATTCTTCAAAAACCCAAAGATCCTGGACAGCATCATCTCATATTGTAAAATAATAAAAAAAAATTTATTAGAGATATATTTTTTATTTAGCAATTGGTATTTATGATGAAGCAGCCCAAAAATTTAATTTGAACCCATTTACACTTCAATTTCGAGAAACGAGAATCCAGAAACAATACGAGCTTGACCTCAAAGAACATTCAATAAAATATTCCAAAATCCTCCTTTCTGTGCTTGTAGCGGTTTTCGGAACTTATGTGATAAAGAACCTAGTCGGAAACCAAAGCCTTTCAAATATCGCACAATTGTTCCTTTTGTTCGCAAGCTTACTTTTTTTGATCCTTATGAATTTTCCACGATACAAAAACATACATTATAAATACATTAGTTTCCTTATTGGGTTCTTGGTGTTCTTGAAAATTTTGTTCGATTGGAGGTTCACAGATTATAATAAACCCTTATCAGGCATCTTTGTGCCATTGATTTCTTGTATGACTATCCATTTGAAGATAAATTTTGTGCAAATTGTGTGCTATAATTTGTTCTTCGTTATTTCATTTAGTTTAAGGTTTTTTTTAATTTTATTAAAAACTTAAAATGCTTTAGAATCATTATTTTTTTCGATGACATCATTTCTGATAAATACTTGAACGGAGACTTTTTTTCAGAAAAACAGTTTAATGTTATTAGATTTTCTATAACATTTTGTCTTATTGTGGCTATGGGGTACATCACGTTCATTTGCCTTGCAATCACTTATTGTGAGGAAAAACAAAAAAAATTTGAGTTCCTTGTAAAGCATAAAATCTCTTTTGAATCTAAACTGGTGAAACATATTTTATCAATGTTGGTGCCAAAGTTTGTTAAAAGATCAATGTTTGAAGGTAAAATTTTATATCGTTTAATATTTTCAACATAATCATATTTTTAATATTTTATTTATCTATTTTTTAAGATAATATCTTCACATTTTGTTTAAATAATTTAATAATATTATACTGTCGCACATTTTAATAAAGGTTAATACATTTATTAATAATTTTTTTTTATTTGTCTAGAAAGTTCCAAATTCAGTGAAAAACACAATAACGTGTCAATTCTTTTTTGTGACATATCTAACTTCGATGAAATCATTGCGAAGGAGCAAGAAAATGTGGTGCAAATCCTTGACGCACTTTACCGTTGCTTCGATGATTTATGTTTTTCTTTCGGAGTTCAAAAAATCGAAGTTTACTCTTTTTTTTAATAATAAACATATTTCCTTATATTAGACAGTGGGCAAAACCTATATGAGCTGCACTGGTATCAAAATATGCGAGTTGAACATTCCCACAAAGATACTCTCCGTAAACAAAACTACTCGATTGGTGAATATGGCGTTGGAAATGATGAATTTTGTTGATAATTTCACCACAAGCAAAGGCAAGAAATTGAAATTGAAGATAGGAATACATCAAGGGGATGTGATTGCAGGTGTGATTGGTGAGCACAAGCCTCAATTTTCATTAATTGGGGATACAGTGAATACAACCAGTAGAGTCTGTTCAACTGGCGAAAGTGGGGAAATAACATTATCAGAAGAGGCAGTGAAGGATTTGAACATCTACTCTTTTCATTTGATGATGAAAACTGTTGAGGCTAAAGGCAAAGGCACCCTGAAAGTGTACCAAATAAAAAAACGAAATACAAAAGCTGCTGCCAGGTTCCAAAGGATCACTGAGTTAATTTTGAAAAAGATTAAAGAGGAAAAGAAAGAAAAGCCTTTTCAAATTGAATCGAAGAAAAACTCATTACTAAAAGTAGTTAATCTTCTTAAGAGTGTGAGGTCGTTTTCGACTGGGAGTGATATTAATCTAAATAAAACAAGTAACAAAATCATCCCCAATAACAACAGTAATGACATTAAAAATGAAGGCAGTCAAGACACTAAGAACGAAAAAAAAGTAATTACAAAGGAAAACAGGAACTTTAATAAACCTTTGAAAAATCTTTTAAATCTTGAATCCCAATATGGAGAAAAGCTGAAGTTTTCAGCAAAAATTGTTCCAAAAGGACAAAAAACATTGGAAAAACAAAAAACCTTGAAAAATCCTATAAATACAAACAAATACCAAAAAAAAAAAACTGTTCTATCATTAAAACATAAGATCCAAAATCCAATCATCGTGTTGAAAGGAGTAGAGCAATTTTTGCATGAAAAAAAATTATATTTTTTTAATTGGGGGAAGAAAAGACATCTTGAGTTTGTGAAACAACTTGTTCAAAAACATGCATTTACGGAAAAAATGTTGCTCTTTACTTTATTCTTCTTCTCACTTATTAGGATTTTCTTGTTGTTGACTTTAAGTGACTTCTTTGAAAATAACTCATTTGTTGTGATGGAAATAGTTTTCATGTTGTTATTGGGGTTAATTTTACTGTTTGTTAGAGAGTTTTATCATATAATAGCGAAAAAACCAGTTTTAAAATATTTATTATTCGTTCTTTTTTTGATCGCACAGGTTGCAAGCTTGACGGAATTTTATTTTTCTATAATCCACGAAAACTATTCGACCCTGCTAATGAACTTTGTGATTTTGCATTTGGTGTTTACAAATATTTGGTAATTTTTTATTTTATAATTTTAAGTTCAAATTTTTATAAGTCAAATTTTGTTCGTTGGTTTTTGTTAATAATTTAAAATTTTAAATAGTATCTTCAGTTTGGCTGATGTTTTAGTTTTCTCAATTATTCAAATGATTCTTTTGATCATTTTTGTGGATTTGGTTCATATGTTGACTATAGAGAATCTCTCCTATCTCATCGCGATTCCTGCCCTAATTTGTGTCAAAAACTATATTAAGACCTACAACTCTATAGAAAGCTTCAACAACCTTAAGATCAATGAAGTTAAGATGAGAAATCAAGAGATATTTGTAAGCCACCTCTTACCATACCACGTTATTCAAAATTCTTTATTAATTTAAAATATCCATATAATTTTAAGGCGTTTGAAAAATTAAAGCAAATTGAAAACAATAATAAAGTGAGTTTGACCGATAGTTTCAAGAATGTGACACTTCTTTTCGCAGACATTGTGAATTTCACGAAATATTCATCAAATGTTACTCCAAACGATGTTGTGAATATGTTGAGGGAATTGTTCACAGAATTCGACAAAATGTGCGATAAACATGCTGTCTATAAGGTATATACCATAGGGGATTGCTATGTCGTTTTGGGATTTTTGAATGCCATGACAAGAAATCCATTTCGCGAGGCCGTAAATGTCATTAATATGGGTTTTTCCATGATAAGAATTATACAAAATGTTCGGACGAAAGTCAATTTCCATGATTTAGATATGAGAATCGGCGTTCACACTGTAAACAATAAACATTTTCATTTTTTGTAATTTTTTGTATTTTCGAAACTTTTAAAAAATATAAATTTTGTTAGCTTTATTAAAATTTCAATTTTTTAAGGGGAACATCATCGGAGGGATAGTAGGGAAAGATATCGTAAGATATGACATTTATGGAAAGGATGTTTTAATAGCAAATAAAATGGAATCAAATGGATTGATGGGCAATGTGATGGTGAGTGAAAACACGAAGAATCTTCTCGAAAGAGAAGGACAGTGTCCTTTTACGTTTAAGAAACATAAAGATGTGGAGTTTAAATTATCGGAAAAGCCAATACAAGGGTTTTTGGTTGTCAATGGGGAAGAACAATCACCATATTAATTAATAAATCCTTTTTTTAAACAAAAAAAAATGTTTTATTGATCAATCATTTTTTTTTTCTGATATTCTTTTAAAACAAAATTAATCATAATTTATGTCTAACTTAAATTATAAATTTATAAACTTTTGTTAAAAAATTGTTTTAAAGACTTCAGAATCCAAAAAAATCGACCTTTCTTATAACCAGCTGAGGAGGTTTTCGTATTTTTCTTTGAGTCATTAAGGACATCAATACTTGTTTTTTCTATTCGAATAGTGGGTTTTTTAATTCCTTTTTCTTTAGCGAGCTGTTTTATTACTTGGCTTTCATTCCCATTCGTAAAATAAAACCTAAACTCGAACATTTGATCAATTTCAATTTTTTCTCCAAAATCATCTTTATTTTCATTCTTTAAAGGTAAATTCATTGAAGTAATTTCACTTTCATCCTCTGAAGAAATTGATTTTTTATCAACTTGGTCTTTTTGAACATTTAATGAAAAATCCTCTTTGTTTTTCTCTAAAAATGAGTATTTCTTCCCCAAAGTGCTTTTTATTGATGATTCTGACTGTTCAAAGCTTGACTTATTGCTTTTCTCCCTTAATTTTTTTATCATTTCATACGAGCTTTCATTTTCACTCGGAATATAATAAAACTCATTTTCTTTTTCCAAAT
>Ga0302186_10002695_pt1 | contig 13477 bp, 9 predicted proteins | sample II_Bog_E1_2_FD_198782 | JGI IMG/M metagenome (GOLD analysis project Ga0302186, IMG submission 198782) | Peat permafrost microbial communities from Stordalen Mire near Abisko, Sweden - II_Bog_E1_1 | ecosystem: Environmental > Terrestrial > Soil > Wetlands > Peat | place: Sweden: Abisko, Stordalen... | reverse complement strand
TATTTGGACCTTCTGAGTTCCTCATTTTGTAAAATTTATTGACCTTTGCTTTCATGTGGCTATTTGATGGATGTGAAATTCTTTTTGTCGCTGAAATTTTATCTTTATTTTAAATATTCATTCAGCATTTCATGCTTGTAATTTTCGTATTTATCATCCTTATCTCCAGACAACATATTTTTTGCCTCATTATTATATTTTCCAAATTGCTCACGTATTTTTTAGTTTGTTAGTCCCTCATTGTTCTTTTGCTTTGCTGAGTAAGGCCTCTTTTGTGCTGAAGCACTTTTTGAGCGATTTCTCTTGCTCTTAAACACAATTCTATCGAAAGGAAGATTTGACTTAAGATGCCTCATGACGTTTAATAAATAAAACTCATGAATTATTTCCTTGGAGCTGACCCAAATTTATAAAAATTTCCGCAGTTAATGGAATCCAAGTTAAAAATCTTTAATCTGAAAGCCCTAATGAAACTTCCTGGCTTCTCTGGGCTTAGACTGCATGACCAAATCTTCTTTGATAATGGCCTCAATCTGTTTTTTCGTGGCAATTTTAGTAATATCATCTCTGATGTTAATTAAAGATCTATAGAATTTGAGTTCGTTATCTAACAGTTCAGAGAATATGAACTAAACCTCTGGATCAAACTCTCTAATTTATAAGCTTTCCAAATATTTTTGCTTAAACTCTCGCACGACATCTGCATTGTAGGGGATCATTGCTTAAAGAAATCTATTTATATTACTCCGTACTCATTGAGAGTGATGTCAGTTTTGAAATTATTTTGGTGGAGATAATAGCGGAACTCATCTTCACTAAACATGATGTTATGATTCACAAGGTAGTGCCGGATATCATTGACTGTGATACGCTGCTTCCCTTTCGATAATCTATTTAGTTAACAGACTACATTTCGAACAGCATCACAGGTGAAAATTTTTCGTGTAGGAAGAGGGCCTATTTAATGCACTGGACTATGTTCTAACCTGATCCCACAGATCTAAAGTATTGAATGACTTGTTTTCGTAACTACTCCTTATTCAGCATTAATATTATAAAGAAAAGTAATAAAATTTATTTAAATCAATCATGACCACCAATTGGCATTTTGATTATTGTTGCTCAACACTCGCGACTTTTTCACCAACTTTCGCCTCATCTACTCGATTTCATTTCTGATTAAAGGTTAACTGCTCATGGGAATGAGAATAGGGTGAGCTATTTTTTACCTTGGCAGCCTTTTTTAGGTGCGAGGGAGCGAGTTTTGAAGCGGTCGCCTGCAAAATTATTATTGAATGTATTTATCAACATTTAGATAGCTTTTATTATCTTGACGTTTTGGCTCATATCTTTATACTTTATTTGATTTCTTTTAGCTCATTTGCAGTCTGTCTGAATATTTAGCTATCACTTATGTTACCTTAGAATTCAACTGCACTTCTGAAGCAGGAGATTTCATCAAGACAAAGGGCTATCCAAGGTTCATCCTGGAAGGAGGGCTTAGATACACTTCACTTTTGTTAACCTTCTTCTATTCAACTTTGTTTGGACTTCGATAGTTCCTTTGAATGTTGATCGATTCAATGACTTGGGATTTGTTTCTTTTGGCTGAATCATACTTTGAGTTCGGCAGTTTTTCTTTAAGTTGAGTCAAATCAGAAGGCAATTTGATGGTTTGCAAGAGATCTCCTTTCTTTTTCACCATTTCCCGAACATTTTCCTTTAAGATGATGTTTGTCTAATTTTTTAGGTCGGTTTTAAAATGTTTTTGAAAATACGGATAATTGAGCAGCTACTTGGCTGTCAATCGTTGCGATGCTTTTTTCTTAAGGCATAGTTGAAGGAGTTCAGACAATTATCTAGAATAGGAAGTTGTAAGACTAGGAATGGGCTTATTTTGAATATTCTTAAAGAGTTCTTCCATATCTTTTCCTTCATAGGGAGGTCGAAGAGTAGCCATTTAGTAAATTATGCATCCAAGAGACCATATATCGCTTTTAGCATCGTAAGGCTCATCTCTCCAAACTTCAGGACTTGCATAGTATGGAGTTCCAGTTTGAGTATAGGCAAGATTTCCTGTAACGACTTTGGATACGTTCAAGTCTCCCAGTTTATAGCCGTCAGTTGATTTAAAGACATTAGCTGATTTCAAATCTCGATGCATAATTCCTCTTGAATGCAAGTTTTACAATGCTTCCAGAATGCTTTTAGTGGCTGTCCAAATCTAATGTTCATCAATAATAGCCTTTCTCTTTTTGGTTTCTGTGATGATCTGATGCAAGTCTCCTCCATCTAAATACTGCATGCAATACTAGCAAACTCCATGATTATACACAGGACATTGATGGTTTCATCAAAGAAGGCTTCTTTGTAGGAGATGATGCTTGGGGATTAAATTGAGGCAAGTATTCGAATTTAGTTTAAGGCATTTTCTTTTTATTTAGTATTAAGTTGGTTCATCTTGACCTTCTTCAAAGCGTAAACTTGTTGATCGCTCAATCTCCTGACTTTATAGACAGTGCTATATGTGCCCTCTCCCAGCTTGAGAAGGGGGACAAAATCTCGGATACTACTCATTCAAAATTATGAATAACTAAATTCTAAATATTATCGACTCATTAGTTCCTTAATCAATAAAACTTAAATAGTGTTATGTATTACAATTTATAATTTCAGTTTTTAGGATACATAATTTGTTGAAGTAAAGTATTAAATATAAGCAGATAGCTATTTAACTTCCACTCGATGTCCCTTAAGTGTAAGTTCTAAAGACAATAATTAATGAGGAAAATTTAAATATTTGCTATAACACATTGAGATATATAACTTTCAGAAACAGATGTTTACTGTTTAAATGCCTGGCTCGAAGTTAATCAATAGCGAAAAGAACCATCGAATCTCTGATATCTTGCAGCAAATCAAAGAATTAACAAATAAAGTAGCAGTCCATCCATTCAGAAGAAATACAATCAAGCGTGGTAGCAGGCTGCCAAATTTTATGAGCAAAATAAATCATCATTGAATAACTATGAGATTTATCAACTTTGCTGGGAGTCCTGCATCACTATCCGTAAAAAATTAATGAGCAGATTAATTGAATCATCCAAAATTCCAGTAACTTCGGGTAAGTCTATCCTTATTTAGCTCACATGGAGCATTTTTTTTCACTCTACACTACTCTTCACAATATTACTCTTCCGGAAATAATAAAGTGGGACAAGCCTTATTTTTCCATGCTAGGAAATTCAGAGGAAGTCATTCATTCTTAATTTCTCTCTCAAAATAATATTTTTTAGAGAAAAATAGAGCCAAGTTTTTTGCTTAAGCATCAAGTTTAAAAAGAGTTAAAAAAATTAGTTAAAAAACACCTAAAAGTTTGCTAGGTGACTCTAATGTACTATGCGCTGGGCGAAAAAAATATTGAAAGCCTCGTAAAAAATATAAAAGAAATGCAATAGATATTTAAATGCTACAAGGAGATTGATTTTCCAAGCCAAATTATGAATTTTTAGCTGATTAAATTGAGTATATTCGAAGATTTAGGCATTAGATAACCTCTGTGCTGTGAATACCGACTACCCGTGGGCTATCTCAATAAGATATACAAACATCTGAAAACTGGCACATAGGCAGAGGTGAATCACTATATCAAAAAGTTAATAAGCTATCTAGTGTTGTGTTTCAAACACCTAACCATTTCCGTTGAGGATGCTTATATTCTATGCAACTAAATGCTCTACCTTATTAAGACGATTTAATAACAGTTAGAGCCTGGCTCAGAAGAACTCATTTAAATTCAAAAACAATCTCCACATTCATTGTTCCAAGGTTACGCAGGCGACAAAGATGAGGTTGATTAAAGCCTGCCTTCGATGAAATTAGACAAAAAGTGCAGTAGTCAAACCACAGGTACTAAAATATCAGAAAAAAGAGTATAATCAAAAAAAATAATTGAAAAAAAGCCTCATCAAAGGTTGAAGCGCCTTGTAAATATGGCTCTTGATAAAATGGAGGATTATATTGCCAGTCGAAAGGAGATAAAGCATATATTATTAAGCTATTGTACTGAAAGCTTCATCAAAAATAGAAAAAATAGTATCAATGATTAAATTATTGAGACAGAAGTGCGCCTATAAAATTAACGCAAAAATAAAAAAAATAGTAGCTCAACTGAAAATGGAGAAATTCCCATGAAGACGACAGAAGTCCACAAATCCAAAACGTTAACAGCTTTATTTAGAAAAAATCGGCAGGATAAAAGAAATTTAGGATAAGAAAGCACCTAATCTGAGCATTTGATGATGATCAGGGTTTCAAATAAGAACAGAGGCAAGTTTATCCTTAAAAACATAGAAATGGTCAATAAAAAGGCCTCAAGCCATATCAATCAAACAAAACCTTTACATGACTCTCTGAGCTTGGATGAGATATCAGTTATTGAAGAATCTTCATCAGATAGTGATGGAGAAGTGGAGCATTAATTTTAAAAAATCAGAAGAAAGCGGATTCGGGATTTAAATTCTAGAAAAATGGTAAATAGCAATGAATATTCGACCAACAAAAAAATTCTATCCAAGTAAAATGGCGGTGATTAGGACCAACCTTCAAATCAACTAAACAAAGATCAAATGTATCCAATTAAACTTTTGGATGAAATCGTGACAGCAATGATATACTAGATGCTTGGTCTAAAAAGCACTCCAAATACAACTAACCATCATAATATGAAGTAAGGCCTCAGTAAGTTATAGAACTTAAGAATATAGGCTTAAACTCTCAACTTGGAAAGAAGGTTATTGGTTGAGCAACTACTAATGAGTAAGAATAGATCAAAGAATGAACTAGAACGATCGGGTTTATCAGTTAATGACTAACTCATTCATATGGATCGGAAGAGTTAAGAATAACATTTTACTGAAATTTTCAATAACAAGATAACGAAATATTTTGAAGAAAATAGAAAATTTATGAACATAAAAGATAAGACAGTTTGTTTCAAAGACAAACCATCATTTATGATCAAATCGAATCAACCCAAAATCAAATTAAAACTAGAACCATCAAGACAAAAAATGTCTTAAATCACCATGCATTCGCTGCAAGAGTAGTACCGAGCAATATAGGGAACAACAGACAAAAAATAGCAATGGGATATGTGCCTGAGTAGTCAATTTGACAAACTTCGAAGGGATGTGGCCAAAAATCAATTTGCAGCTCAGAACTAGAAGCCTAAGAAAATAAGTCGAGATAAAGATAAATGCAAGACCATTTTAGAGATGATTGATGAAGAATAGGTGCCGTGACTCTAAATATCGATTTATGATGATTATTGGATTGCTTAATAATAATTGACCTATGAAAATCACAAATCATTTCCATAACAGAGATCTCAACTGATTGTAGCTTACTTTTCGCTCTCCCATTCCTCTCTTTGGATACATCACCTTATTTGACTAATCTTGAGCATGTGCCACATAGCTCTGAGTAAAGGCTGAGCGCATATTTTTATCTTCTCGGTAGCAATCGAGTTGAGATGACTAATAGTTTGCAATTTATCTACTCCTGCTTCTGTTAAGATAAGGGGAATTAATGGGCCTTTTTTCGTGATGAGTTTTGACATATTTGTTGTACTTTTCTTAAATTTTATTGGTTAAATCTTTTGAGATTCTAGAGTATCTAAACTAATTATTAGCTTTTGATATTTATCGCAGAGGGTATTGTCTTTCTTTCTAATAGTTATAGTATTTTTGCTAATAATTTTAATGCTTATAGGCTGGGTAGGCTGAAGCCAATTTTTGTTGTTAGTATGAGGGTTTCTTACAGTTTGTCTAATTTAGATTATTTTTGTCCTTTATTTCCACTTTTTGCTCATTAAATATTTTAATTTCAGGTCGTTATTGCATATCCTTATAGTCTAAACTTACTTTACTGACTTGCTCATGGACTGGCCAGTCTTTACCTTCAGAAATGACTTCTTGATTGGACTTCAAGTTTATCCTTGAAACGGGAGGCTTTTTGGGTTTTACCTTCTCTTATTTAGGTTTATCTGTCTTAGATTGACTAATTCTGCTGGTTGAAAATTTCATTAGTTCCTCATCTAACTTAGCCACACTGAGCTCATCGTCGTCCTATCTTTGGGTTTCTTTCTGATTTTCTCGTTGGCTTGTGTTGGACTCATTTTTTTTGACTTGGGAGTTGTATCTTTTATCTAAGCTTTTTTCCAAAAAGTTCACATCCAAATAATCCTCTTCTACATTTTCTGTATTTTAGACTTTGTCTGTGATGGAGATGTTGTTTTTCATCGGTTTCACAGGCGGAAGCGTGGCTGAATGTTATTTTACTTTGTCCTTGACAATAGACGGTTGTTTTTCTTCTTCAGATACTGCATTTGATGAAACTTTGTATTTGTGATATTGGCTTGATACTCTTGAGACTCTTACTTTGACACTGCTTTTCTCTTTATCATTAATGAAAGAATCATATTTTTTCCTGATGTAGCTTTCAAGATCATCGCTATCGAGCCGATCCAAGGCTGATGAATTTCTATCTTCCCTCACAATCTATTCTCTAGACACGATGCTATCTCTCTTAATTATATCAAATTTGGACTCTACCGGAGTATAGCGGACATTATATGGGTTGTTTTTGTAATAATATTGTTCGTCCTCCCGATTATCATGGCCCTCGATTGAAAAACGTCGTTCCTCCTCAGATTAAACTGTTCTAGGATGATCGTGCTATCTATTTTCTTGATTTACATCAGACAAGATTATCTTTGCTTCCTAGCTGGTGATCAGCTGTTGTCCAGATTATACCAATTTTGGAGTTTACTGTTCATTTTAATTTTCATTGTATTCGACACTTTTACAGCTGTGCTCGCCATTTACATTTTCTTCAACCGAACGATCTGTTTCAATATTGGTTTCCATGGGAGCAAATGAGACCAGTTCGTTCTGTTTTAACTTACCCAAATCTGGAGCGAAGGATTAGAAATTTATAGGTATCTGAGCATTAGCAGTATTTATAGCTTCCATTTTAATTTATTTTTGCGATAATTTAGTGGTTTGAATTTAATTACTGTACTCCTCGTTGGTTGCTTTATCAGTAATGGGGGTAAATGTAGCAGAGGCTTTAATTTACTGCTCCTCGCTTACAGATAACGGTAATTATATGTCTTTTTATTATGTTTGTTCCTTGTAATTGTCATTGGCAACTTTGTCAATAATTGAATTTTTGGATGGCGAATCATTTTTTTAATAAAATTTGGCTATGTTTTATGGAGAAATTGGCTTGGGTTTAGAAAATATTTTATTTATATTTGTTGTATTGGAGGGGCAAATATTAAAATTGTTGTTGGTAATTATTTGGTGGTTTATTATTTGATGCTGAGGATTTACAATAATAATTTGGCCTTTCCCTTGTGAAGTTGATTGATTCAGCAATGGAGTAGATTACCTTCGCGCCAAAACAATGCGATGAGTGCTTGAAGCAATATTTGAGGGAGAAGTGGGAAGAGGCTGAGCATAGGTTAGGTCTGCCTTTAGTATTGATGGTTCATTATTACTTTTAACAAAATTAATTTTGGTCACAGGCTGGTAAATAAGGTTGGAATCTGTACTAACAAAAGGAAAGTTGCCAAACTTTGCACTGTCTCTGATATGAATCTGGTGGTTTTGATTAAAGCTCATTCTTACTGGTTTGTCAAAGGACCCTTGTATATTAAAATTTCCAACACTGAGGTGTTTCCTTAATTCGCGCATATTTTATGGAATACTCTGATTGGTGATTAGTTGCTGATTGGTAATGAAACAGCTTTGATTTCGAGTATATGACCGATTGATGATAAAATTTTATGCTGGAGGTTCTTAATTTATGTTTTTTTTATGAAATAAGTGAGGTTGCATGCATTTATTGAGAATTATTTGCTCCCTCCGACTGAATTATTCGATAATTGATAAAGCTTTTTTATAATCCGGATTATTGAGTCGAAACTGATCCTTTAGGTATGGAGGTAGAAAGTTATTTTGAGTCTTCTGCTCCACCATATCAAATATTTTGCGAACCCGAGAGCAGACTTGAATTGAGCTATTATCATAAGGCAAAGCATAATTTTTATTTGCAAAATTAATATTTGTGTTTTTGTTTATCCAAATTTTAGGCTTTCCCGATTCGTTAAAGCCGATCAATTCTTCATTGGGCTCCACGGGTTCAAAGTTTTCCTCGAGGGCGTGAAAAGCCCTGAAGGCAGTTGCAAGAATGGTGAGTGCTTCCTCCAAATTAAGATTGCTGACTTCTGATAGTCGAAATGGTATGTATTCTATGAGGAGGCGAACATATTAAATTTTACTGCAGATGTCCTCATTAAGGTCGAGAGCAATGTGATACACCTTAACCAAATCTTATTGGGATCTCCTCCATTCGTACCTATTTAAATCTTCAATAGAAGGAATAGTATAAAGTTTGAAGACTTAAACGGTGTCTGCAGTAATTGTGTTCCTCCATAATTAGCAGGTTTGTGTGCACTGATACTGATACCAGTCCTGCTTTCTATAGGTGCGTACAATAGTATAGTCTTAAGGTTTCCTACTGCTGTTTCCCATTTTTAAAATAATGCTACTAGTAGTTGTTTGATATAGAAAATGAATAGAAATAACATACAAGTAGAAGAAACAGAATAACAATAAATAAATGAATCTTATCGCTGTTTATTTGTTTTATCTAAATATTTTATTTTTGAAACCTATTTCAAACATTTTAAATGAAAACTTAATTCAAACCAAGACCACAGTCTAAACAATTGAAAAAAGAACTCAGACCGATCAGTCGATATGTAAACACTTAGCAAGCATTGTAAACCTTTGCTAAAGGAAAAACAGAACAGCTCAAAAAGGCTTATTAAAAAGCTATTGAACTCTACATGCGCGCTATTATGTATGACCCCAATCTCTTTCAGGCTTTCTGCAATATGGGCAGCTGCTACCGAGCCTTAGGTCAATATATCGAAGCCAAAAACCAATACAAGCGTGCAATTGAAATAAAAAATGATGACGCAATTAGTCATTACAACCTCGCTAATATTGAAAGGGTGATCGGTAATTACTAAGAATCGATCAAGCACTACGAATTTGTAATAAATCTTAAGGAATCGAAGGGCGTAAATATTGGCAATTTATATCTGGACTCTTTGGTTAACATAGGAATATGTTACAAAAATATCTAACTCTTAGAAAAGGCTATTGAATATTACTAAAGGGCTCGCAAAGTGGATCCAAATGACCAAGTAGTCCTATATAATCATGCGATGTGTATCATGTCAACTCTGCAGACCATTAAAGCCGATATCTTCCAGTAAGTGGTGAAAGAAAAAGGAACCAAGGCATTAACTTTATTCAATCAGTTGCTTGCGGTTAATTCTAGTGATCAAATGGCGCAGCTTCAGCTCATCCGTCTTTCTCGTCTTATGGACAAAACCACCTAAAATATAACTAAAGCTGTATAGAAACTAAAATTATTACTGGCCATTCCAAATTGCAGCATTACAAACGAGATAAATGAGTAGTTGGGCTATTGTTTACAGTTTTTACAAGAATATGAAGCTAGTGCAATTCACTACAAAAAATCAATACCAAAAATGAGTGAGAGAAGGAAAAGTCAAAACTTAGATGTCAATGTTTACGATCAGTCCAACTCTATTGAACAGGATAGTATGACAGATAAACAAGTTATCACCGAAGAATAAGGTTTTAAACTATTAGAATCAGGTTAGGTTTAACTCTTAAAAAAGAAAATTACGCTCATTGATGATAGCAAATTATACAAACATATCTTATAAATGGCGCTGTATCTGGAACTATCTGGTGAATCAGATCTCAACTTTAATAGTGCCATCGATATTTACACCAAATACTTCTTTTAAAATAGCACTGAAATTGCCTTTACTAAAATCAGCTGTGAAGCACACAGAGTAATAGGTAATTTGCTGTCAACGCAAGGGAAATACAAATAGTCCATCAAACATTTCGAGTACATATCAAATTCTCTGAAGAATAAAGAAGAGAAAGTGAAAGTTTGCTCTTCTTTGGCCAGTGATTACGAGGCTCTCGGCCATAACGATAAAGCTTTAGAACAATATAAGCTCGCCTTGTAATCAGAGCCCAATAGTTATGAAATGGTTTACAATGTCGGATGCATTCTATATTAAGGGGGAAAGCCCGAAGAAAGTATGCAATATTTCTAAAAATTCTTAGACCTAATTCAAAAGCAGCCATCAGTGGACTTAAAAACTAAGAATTTATATATGGCAGATTGCCTCGTGACAATGGCATCGTGCACGAAAGGAGAGAAAGAGTATGAGTTGCATTAAAAGGCAGCAAGTGCTATTAAATAACTTGAATAGGGGGCGTTTGAAATGCAATTTGATAATGTTAAAGTACTGAATTTTTACTTGCGATGGATTGATCTGTTGTAATAAAAAATAAGTTGTGCTGACAAAAAATCAGAGTAATATGTCATGGCAAAGGAAAAACTACTCGACGCCTACGTGACAGTTGTGTAAAACTAGAACTGTCCAGATCGTGATGCCATCCTCAACAACTGTGCCACCTTATATTATCAGGAAAAGCTATATATTAACGCTCTAGCAAATTATAATCAAGTGAATTCCAACTCACTGTCCTACAATAACTTAGCCCTTACCTATCTTCATCTGTTCGAGCACTACATGGCTTTGCAATATATATACAGGGCTATTAAACAAGATCCAGATGATAACATAGTTAAATTCAATTTTGAAGTCATCAGTTGGATATATGGCATTTAGAATCAAAGTAGAATCTTTGATAAGTTTCACAGTTTGGAAGAGGAAAATTTGATGTACAGATTGGAGTATGGAATGACACTAATTGACAAAATAACCTCTAAATTATATGAATCTCCTTAAACTGTTGACTCATCCTAAATTGATAAAATTCTCAGTTAGATTCTCTAAGGAGATAGTCTTCTTTCTTTGTGCTCTGAGACCTAAAAGATACGATTAAAGTGGATCGTCTAAAAACTAAAAGAGCCAACAAAGTTATCAATGACGACTGAAACCATCAGCATATAAATGATCAATATGTGTCTAAAAAGAAGCACCAACATTGAAACAGATTTTAGGGAGCTTGTTGAGATTCTAAAATCAATGAATGAAGCATCTATTTAGGCAGTTTCATCCTTATTTTATTTGTGGATTCTTACCAATAAGGAGAAGAGCACCACCATTATAGAAATCATCAGTTCAAATTATACAGTGAAGAAAGATACTGTGATTTTGGATTTGGATCGAAGAGTGACCGTTACTCCTGAAGAACTGGAAAAGGAACTATCACTATCATCGGTCAACGACCTTATAGCTGATTTGTGCAGTTGCTAATGCTAGTTAGAAAGTAAACTTGTTATTCTAACCTCAATTATTGACAAATTATACTACCACTCTAATTTTAGAAAGCCCATGGAACTAGAGTATCATATCCCGAGACATAATGAGCTTGCAGAGTGCAACAACACCTTAAGTAAGCTGGCCTTCATTCTTTTCAATGTGTTGCAAATGCCTGCTAAAATTTCTCCTAAAGGTAAAAATCTTTCAAAAATAAAATAATCAGTCATTTCAACCATGCTCAAGTAATTCTATGATAAATTGGCGAAGGAGTCTTCCAAAACAATAAAATTCAATGCCAATTTCGTGCCTCTTACAATCTATACTTACTTTCAAACAAAGAAAGACTGTTTAATGTTTTTGAAACAGCTTCAAAAGGAAAGTAGCAACAAAAGAGCTTTGGAAGTCAACCAACATTGTGAAGAAATTATGGTGATAGTCAGCGGAATAGTAAGGGTGCGTTGCCAATGGAATTAGGATAACTTGTTTGATAATATTTTAAGACAGCTTATAGAAAATCCCCTCGAACCTGAAATTCAGGCCTTAATGTATCTTTAATCGGAGATATAAATCCTCAAGAAATCGAGTGAGCTGGTAAAGCAGGCACTTGAGTCAAATGAACTTTTCAAATAGTGATAAATTAGGATATATTCTTATACTAATATCATTTTAATTGCGGTTCGTTGTGGTTTAGTTACTTATTTCGACGGCTAATGAGGCTTTATATCTCCATCTTCATTTTGCGGGCAGTGCACAACTGCTGCTTTTCGTTTTTGGCTTTGCTCAGCATGGTCGATTTGCTTTTGCTGGCTGAATATAGCTAAAAATTGGAACATTTTTGGCTGCTGTTCTCTTTGTATTTCTCAGTCATCAGTCTCTCTTTTCCTTTTTTCTCCATGCTTGATTTATATTTATCGCCTTAGTAGCTATTGTTTTCCTTGAGGGGAGTTCTGACTGTATCTATCGTATTTTTTGGTTATTTCTTTCGAGCAGTCTCATAGATATTCCTCGGAATGTTTACATTAACAGTCTTTTTCCCTCTCTCTGTTGTCTCATCATTGCCTGCGCTCTTCATCTGCTAAATTTTTGATAAAATTCTGTCTATTTTGACGAGAGGAGAGTTCTCGCCCACCTACTCAACATAACCTCTCATCTTTCTGCCGAGTGCCGTCCCTGGAGACGTATGCTTTGAGTGTATTGAAGTTTGTTTCCACTACCTACAGCTAGTCTTTTGTCTTTGCTTATGTCGTTCGGTCAAACAATCCTAAGAAGTATCGAGCTAAATTGAATTTTTAACTTCAGTAAAGCAGTTATCATATTTAACAGGTGGCTAATACTTGAAGATCTATTAATCGAGGGGAAGCTCCCTGAAAATATTGCAATTATCAATCAAGTCAGGCAGAAAATGCACAAATGCCTACTCCTTTTCATTTTTAAGTCTGCTCATGAATTCGTTACTATTTTCAAAAGAAACATTGGTTGCATCTAGCATGGAGTCGTCATGAAGACGAATCTTAAATGCCTTTGTAAATTTAGATGATAGCGTTATTGGTTCAATTGTTGATATTTTTTTTTCACGAAGGACTATCTTTTTAGATTTACCAATACGTGCAGTTAATAAATGATTCTAGCACCCTGCATCTGACTAAATCATCTTTGTCATTTACAGTTTGCTTTTTTAACTAAAATTGACTGACTTATTGTTATAGTATGACCTTGGTGTTTTGGCGACTTCATGGTTGACTGTAGGCACAAATGATTTCTCAAGAAGGAGTTTAACTCTCAAATCTTTCCATTCTTTCAAACCTTTCATTGCCTTTGCGAGTCCATTTTTATATAGTCTCTCAAGACTGATTTCCAGAATTTGATTACGCATCTTCTAAGTCTAGTACTTTTCAATAAATCTAAAAAATTATAGATATCTCCTTCGTTCCATAACTGTCATACATTTGATGATCCTTTAGAGTCCCTTTCTCAATAAATAAGATTGCTTTATTGTGCAAAAAAATGCAGTACAAACTTATTTTTACTGTCGAATATGAATTTTAGTCTTCAGAGTGCTGC
>Ga0302186_10002694_pt1 | contig 13478 bp, 9 predicted proteins | sample II_Bog_E1_2_FD_198782 | JGI IMG/M metagenome (GOLD analysis project Ga0302186, IMG submission 198782) | Peat permafrost microbial communities from Stordalen Mire near Abisko, Sweden - II_Bog_E1_1 | ecosystem: Environmental > Terrestrial > Soil > Wetlands > Peat | place: Sweden: Abisko, Stordalen... | reverse complement strand
CATGAGCTCATACAGCGAGCCCTCGATTTTAGCAAATCTCAGTCTGGAGAAAAATCAAAGGAAGTAGCCAAACTCAAAATAGAAAGAGCGAAAATCTACTATGAGTAAAAAAATTATACATTGGCTATCACTGAACTGGATAAAGCTATTGAGTTGCTCATCGAAATGAATTATGGCAATCGCATTGAACTTGTGGAGCTCTAAGATCTGCTTGCTGTCTACTATGAAAAAAATGGTCAGTTTGAGAAGCAAGTGGAAACCCTCTTCGCAAAATTATAACTGTTTTCAGAAATATATGACGATTCACATAAGAACACACTTAAACTGAAGAGGAGCATCGCCACTATCCTCATTAAGAACCAAAAAAATAAGGAAGCCATAGCCTTGCTTTAAGAAATTCTGGTATTTATGTCACTATGATAGTAAACTGAAGAAAAAGTCTACGGTCCGAGTTCCCTCCATGTGGGAAAAACCTTAAAAATGCTTGGAATAGTATACATGTCAAACTAAAATGAACTAAACTCAGCTGAGCATTATCTTAAACGTGCTCAGAAGATTTTACAGGAACAGGGAAATGTAAAACTCATGAAGGAGATCAAGTCTAAGCTCAATACTATCAAATAAAGCCGAGAGAAACGTATCAATGGACTGATTCATCAATAATGATTATATTCTATTAGTATAGATATTTTGGAAAGTCACCATCTTTTAAAGGAAGGTGATTAGAATGAATAGCGACTAATTTGGAGGATGAATTGTTAAATGAAAAGTCTCATATTGTTTCTAACATATTGATGTCAATAATATTAATTTTATTGAATGCAAACCAACCGAGCAGTGCCTCCTGAGGGCAAAGTTGTCTACTATCGTGTTGACGGAACTGGAAGAGACACTTATATCCATAACCACAACGGCGGCTTACTCTCCAAGGATAAGATTCATAAGCTCACCCAATTCAAACCTCCCAGATAAAGAAATTTTACATTTTCAACCAATAAGTATAATAAGCATCCTTATTAATACAACACAGGAGGGTCCAACAAGTTTGTGCACTATGTCAGCGATGGCTCAGGCAGAGATTTTTATGTTGCTTCGACTGAGGGTGGCAACAGTAATCCCTTCAAGTGGAGGAATTAAACTTAGTTTTATTTCAAAAATACACTCCGAAACAACCAAAAGCTGCCAAATGTACTTCCTCTTTCATTTAGAATGATCCATAAAAAGAAGATGTCTACATGACAACACAGTCTAAATTTTTAGGAACCAACTAAAAGTTTCACAGGACCATGTCCTTGTTTCAAAAGGATCAATCGAGTCGACTGTCAAATCATAAAAAAGCACCGACTCCTCCTCCACTCGACACTTACTTCAAACAAGGATTCGACACCGCACGGGAATTCAGGAAGAAGGACTATGGCATCAATCATTGATTTCCATCCGCCTTTTATCACTAACTTATAAGCCTATGCTTTGAGTGTTAAATAGGATTATTCAATCACTTTTTGGGCTTAGCACGGGTCAGTTTAGACAGTTTTCTCCTCAAAACGAGAACTTTGTATCTTTCGAAATCAGTGAGGTTTTGTCTGCGTTGTTGTTTGGCAAAGGACTTTCCGAGTTGACTCTCAGAGAACTTTTTGGCAACATTTTCCTTAGCAATGATTTTTCTGAGTTTACCAGTTCTGGCTCCTCTTCCGATCTTAACAACTTGAGCAGTCAGCTGCAGTCTGCGGACAGGAATGAGTTGTCTTGAGACAGCCTCGCCATCGACAAGAACTCTCTTGTCATTGAGAACGTCAACAATGGTAACGAGCTTGCCTTCTTGAGGTCCGTAGTTAATTCTGGCAACGCGGCCGACTTGCACGAACTTATTGTAGCCCTAAATTAGTATGGTCTTACCATTCTTGTAAAATGTGGTAAATAATAATGATAAAAAAATAATTAATCCAATTATATGCCACAAATCATTTCAATTTATTTTAGAGAGATTTCTTCCCCTACGTAATCCAATTCTTTGAAAATGATCCTCCATCTTTAATACGGCTCAAAATCAGATTTTAGGATAAAAGTTATGATATTTCGTACATTGTTTGGCATAATAATAAAATAATTAGGTTTGTGAAATAAGATGAGACATTCCAAAACTACCGAAGCACTAATTCATTCTATCTAAAAGATAAAATCATAAAAACAATTAATCACCAACAAACTTTCAAATAGTATCATCAAAAACCATTAATACTTTGATGATCATTCCGCAAATGCCAATAAATACAATCTAAAAACTCACATAGATCGTGAACGATCCATCGACCTTCTTTCCAAGAAATTGATGCATAAAAAGAAAATGGACGAGTATAGTGACGTTAAGCTGGTTTAAATATAAAAACAAAATTTGAAGAAGAAATATGAACTTGAACGGAGATTAGAATAAATCAATAATCGTAATGCAAAGCGAATTCAGGAGCTGAAAGATTTAGAGGAAAATGTTCTCAAGAAAATTCATGAGGACATTCAAAAGAACGAAAATAGAGAGAGGCATCTGCAGAGGGAATACCATCGAATTAGAAGCGAATAAAAAAAGGTATCGTAGACTAGACTTATGCAAACAAACGAGTCAGATAGGCAGTGGAAGGCACTGCAAAACTAAAAGATAAAATTGCAATTCCTGGCCAAAAAGCAGGAATAAAATCAAAGCAAATTGATCAGTGAAAAGAATCCAGTAATGATAAAAAGAGAGGATAAAAGGATAAGTGAATTAAAGAAGATTTCCAAGGTAGAGGAATACAGCAAATTCAAAAGTGTGAATCGATTGGATTCAAAGGAAATGGGCAATCAGTATTTGGAGCAAGTTAAATTGATGCAGAGGTAGTATATCAGTAGATTGAGAAAGCAAAATCAAAAGAATTTGATGGATATTAATATGAAAGTTATTGGGTATACTTCAGATATGATGGAAAGAATATTTAGGAATACGTCAAATTTAAGCCAAGCTGATCGAGACACTTCTGTTGCCAAAACAACTCAAGAGACAACTAAATTAAAAGGGAAAGGTCATTAACAGGTGGCTAAGCTAAAAGATGAGGCTCTTCAACAAACAAAATAAATTAAATCCTCGTAGCCTTTAATTTAAATTGAACCATCACCTGTTACCATTAACAATAGTTTATTTCGGATGCCAGTAGACTATGAAACGCAAAAATATCTTCGTCAAATAAAGATAAATCTGAAATCACTATAAAATATACATGAAAAGGTAATAAACCCAGAGTCAAATGTCTCAAAAGAGGAATAAGGAGCTTCTAGCTACAGAGGAAGTAATATCTAACGATCGAAGTGATAAATTTTAATTTAAATCTAATAATTATTTGCCATTTATGTAAAAAATAGTGCAGTTCGGTAAAGTTCAGCAATAAACACCTCCACTACCGCCGATCAAACCCTGCCCAAATTGTGTAAAACTACAAGCTCAAATTGCAGATTTAAATAATTTACTGTAGTAACGAGATAATGCGCACCAAAATGACAGTGATTCTGAAGACTATGACAAAATCAATATAAAAACATAGCTTCTTAATATCAGATAAAAATATGAAACGCTCAAGAAGACGATGTAAAAAATATAACAATAAAATGATGATTTGTTTATGCGCAATACACAGCTTGAAAAAAAATTATCCGTTTGTACTCTACAACTAAAAGAGCACTCAGAACATTAGAAATAAACTCAAAAGATTGAGATTGCCACTCCAGCAAAGAGAGTTGATGAGAGATCGAATGAAAAATATGGTTTTGAGGATAGACAGACTGAGAAAAAGGAACTGCAAGTATTGCTGTTTGTTGAAAGGTAAAAAGTGACGAGTCTGTAAACGCTAACAAAGAATCAAAGTGATGAAATTGTTAAGCTGAGATAATTTCTGAGGAAAAGGAATAATTTGCAAGCCTAAAGGCATCGACTGCTGGAGTAGTTGTAATCATAATGTCAATCTGTAAATTGATGGGTGATAATTAAGGATTTTTGTTCATTCATCATTGATTTAAGTATTGAAGGTAACTTATTGTTGCTAATATAATAAATCCGTTGAAATGAGAGAAAGGGCAAGTTATTCCAGTTTCAGAAATAGCGAGCTAAGAACCAGTCCCCGAAGAGATGTGGTCACCAGTGAATTGGAGTAGCACTCCAACCGTATAAAGGAGTTGCTTCGTGCTGATTTGATCATGCTGTAATAAGAGAATTCAATCCTCAAGAACAAATGCAAAAAGGTAGGATAACTTGAAGACAAAGTGGAAATGGTTCTCAAACAAAATTCACAATTGCTATCTGAAAACTAACGACTCTCCAAATTATTGCATCAGAAAAAACAGGAGTATGAAATCTTGAAAGATAAGTTTGAGGTTCAGTCCAGCCAAAAGCTAGAATATGCTACTTAGTTTGATTTTGAGAGAAAGAAACTTATTAATGAGCTAGATAAATTATAAAACGAATTGAAGGAAGTGGAACACATTAAAAATTCACATATCAACGAGACGAAATCACAGTGTCAGATGTAAATTAACGCAATGAAGAGACAGACAATTGCGTCTCAGTAGATCTATTAGCAGGAAATCAGAAAATTAAAGGACCAGTTGGATAAGAAGGACTACGAAGTGAATGATACTATTAATCGACTTAAAAGATTTTCATCTGAAGCAGAGTATGACATCTTAAGACTGAAGGAAGAAAAGTAAAAGCTTAGAAATGAGTTAATGAACGTTGAAACTAACAAAAAGATGGAATTAGAATCCATCAGTGCAAAGTTTTAAACAAGCTATCTTGAATAAATCGAGTCTATCAAGAAGACCCATCTGTCAAGTTTGTAATAATTCTAAAAATAAAATATAAAGCTAAAGGACTTATTACAAAGCAAGATAATCTAAATCGATCAAATGAGCACCAAGTTAACTAAGCAAAAAGGAAACTATGAGTAGTCGATCGTCCTCACCAAAAGATAGAATGAGATGCTGCGAAGCAAGATGATCTAATTCTAAAGACTATCATAAAGTGATAAAGATAGCCTCAAGGTTAAAATGAATAGGGTTCATGAGAGCTAAATCGAAGAAATGCGAATTAATCAACAAAAATATATCGATTGCCTGCAGAACGAAATCAATAAATTAGAATCCGCACTCAATAAGAAAAATGATTAGATTTAAGTACTAATCAAAGAAAAATCATCAGTCAGACAAATGTTCGATAGCGAAGGCAGTCGACTAAAAGAAGAAATCTAATCCCTGCAAATCAGAATTAAAGATCTCGAGAATAAACAAGGCGAAATCGTCAATGTCTATGAAGACAAGATTCGATAGAAGATCAAACATATAGATTATCTTGATAAGTTAAATCAGGATCAACTTGAGAATCATTAAAACGAAGCAAAAACGTTAAAGCAGTTACTGGACCACCAAAAGAATGAGCTTGAAAGTGAAAAACTGAAAAATAGAGAAAAGGAACAACTAAACGAATAAATAATCTAGGAACTAAAAAACGACAACAATACCCTAAAATAACTTCTCTCAAGATAGAAATCAGAGAAAGACAAGCAGGTTGAAGATATTCAGTATGAGCTGGAAGGAACTATAACCTCTCTGAAATCAAAAGTGGATTCACTCTCTTCCAGAAATAGTATATTGGAAAGATAGCTCACCTCACTCAAAGAAACCATCGCCTTCAAAGAGAAATAAATTAAGAATTTGCAGGAAAGAGTTAAATTAAGTGAGGAAAGGTAGAAAAAGTTGGAGAGATAGAACGATGATTTAAGAAGTAAGCTGATCAAGAAAGACCAGAAGACTAATGAAATGCTCTCATAGCAAAAACAGAGATTAGAAGTACACTCTTTTATATTTAGGCAACCTTCGCATTCACTTTAGACAATTTGAAGATCGATCACGAATCAGCTTTGAAACTTGAAGCCAATCGGCAAAGCTAGTTCAACTAAAAACTTAGAAGAAAGGAAATTGAGCTGGATGAGCTTCTTAAGGCCTATAAAAAAATGAGAGACGAAATGGAAGGGCTGACCGAACAATAGGCGAATCGTAAATAAATGACTCTAAAATACCCGGGCGCTACTGCAGATCTGATAGCCACTAAAAATCTGTTTGATGTGTACCTGAAATCACGAGTGTTAAATATATGCGGAGATGTTCGAAATAAATAGAATTCCAGCAATTGATAGTATTTCATATCTCAATTATTATATTAATATTTCTACTGCTAAAATGGATAAAAGGGAACATTCATAGTTATGATAAGAATCATAGAACGCGTAAGACGGGACCAGACAGGACTATATTTTCTTATTTTTAATTCAAATAGCAGATAAGTTCCTCAGCTCTGTCAGCGTCTTTAAGCTTCAAACGTAATGTACGATTGTCGTCGAAGATAATTCCTTTAATAATCTCGTCGAATTCAACCACTCCTTGCCCCATCATTTTCACATTTAAATTCTTAACCACAAATTTATCTCGGAGCTCATCTCTCTATCGATTGAAATAAACCAAATTTCCAGAAATTGTATGAATCAGCTCTTCTCCATTATGCTCCATAGGAAATATTTTAGTTGTTGCTCCCTTATACAAATCTTTAATATTCCCCACAATTTTATCAAAATAGACTAAGTCTAAATACTGCTAAAAATGGCGATTGGTGAACTCCGTGGTTTATCTTTTACTTTGAAGTTCGAGCACGTATTTAATGTAATCCAAATCTGTTAAGTTAGATATTTCAGCAAATTTAGTGTTGACTTTAATCGCAGAAGTTAGATCTTCAATAAAATAAAACTATCGTTGGCCGACTGAATAGACCGTCCTGGAATGAGTTTTAAAGCTATTGAGAATTTACTGCAATCGACTAAATAGTTCTCTTTCGCTGTGAATATAAGCATGCCTGAGATCTATCAATCCACGTCCATAATTTTTCAATGATTATCGATGAATCCTTTCTTCATTAACAAGTTTAATGATTTCAATAAAAATGTCTTCCTTTTCCTTTCCGACTAAACCGCGATTAAAATTTTTATCAATTTAAGCAACCAATTTCTTAAGGATTGTTTCTCTTCGCAAATGATATATCCTGCGATCAATTTGCCGTTTTTATTCAGCTCCAATGGTAGCATTATAATTTTAAAAAGCCTGAATAATGTTTACGTTAATATGGTTTGAAATAAAGGCAGCAATTTTGTGGGAATCGTTAGCAATTGATTTACGTAAGAAAATAAGCTATTAGTATCCAGGCTTCAATTCTGCCTTTATATTTTAGAACCGATTCGCTGAAGACTTCTGCTCAAACGATTGGATTTTATAGCATCTTTAGTAGAACTCACGATTTAATTTAGCGTAGTTAGCAAAGTAGTCGAGAAGAATGTTCTTCAGCTGCATTTTACTGTTCTTTCTCTTCTCAATCTACAAGTAAACATTTTGGGCAATGCTCTTATAGTAATTAACAGTTTTTTAGTATTCAAAAATGTATTTGAGGAAGAAAGTATAGGTTGTTTCCACTCTTTATTTTACAGCTGATGAAACGACCATTAAACTAGTTAGAACTGGAATTCTGGATTATGTGGCTTAAGGCAGATCCTAATCAGTAGACATTACGGTTATTCTAACTGTTGAGGTGTTAGGATTTGGCTTTGATGGTGGAGGATTGCTTTCAGGTAAATCTCTTATGATTATCTTTTCCCTTTCTTCTTTATTTTTTTAAGGAGGAACGATTTATTTTATTATTGGGATTGTCGATTCAATATTTTTGGTAATTTATTGCCTTTTTTGCTAAACTTCTACCTTAGCCACCTTAGTTACTTTTTTAACTTTTTTAACCTTTGGTGCTTTATTTACTACTGGATTTTATTACTTAATTTACTCCCTTTTTGACTCTTTAATAGGATTTTATGCAGCTCGAGCTTAAGATTGTTTCACCGATTTTAATTATGGTAGTTGTTCCACTTTCGTTATTTTATTTTGACTTTGACCATCTTTTAATCCCTTGGTCAAAATGAAGGGTGATGGATTCTCAATTTCAACCTATTTTTCTTTTATAATTTGTTAGTGATTCTATCGAGCTTACGGCAATTTTCTTTCAATGACTTTCAGTTTTTATTTTTATTTGACAAAAACTGTTTCCTGATTCTTTTTAGGTTATCGAGAAGTATCTATACTGATATTTTAAGAAATGACAGTTGATTGCATAATCAATTGATTATTTTGCATCTTTTTTTATTCTTATCTAGGTAAATGCTAATCTTCAATTCCAGCATAGTTAAAATCCTTACTTTTAAGGGTATTTGCCGATTCATAATCAATCTCCTGATTTCGAATATTTTTTAAAGGTATGTCGTCATCAGTAAATTGAATGATTTCCTATTCACGATATTAATTTTTAATTTCCGATTTAATTTGTTCCTTAATGATGGATTTATCGATATTATAATGCATTTATTGACTGATTTGACTTTCAATTTGATCCTTCATATAGACTTCCCGATAGGCTTATGAATCGTAGTTATATTATTTTTATTAATAAAAATCTTAGGCTCCATTCTCTCTTTCTTCTTCTTTTTGAAGATATCTTTAATATTAAGATGACTATAATATGTTTGAATTCTCCTTTATGCTTTTATCATCTTCGCATTCATTGAGTTAGTCTTTCTCACCTTATTCCTCATTTGCTTTGACATTTTGAGGATCTGACTATTAAATCTCAACTTATTGATCAACAGTCTATGAATGTTTTTCCACTCTCTCTTGAAATTTTTATTAACATTCATCTTATTTGTTGCTCTAGTTGTAATTTTCAAGTGTCAAGTCCTCTTTTCTTTAATGCAGAAATTAAGGTTAAAGAACTTATTCTTTTTCTTCTCCACTATTTTCGTTAAACCCTTAATACTGATTGTTACCTTACTTATTGATTAAATCGCTTTATCTTCGGGACTATTAACCATTGGAAGATCGGTAAATCTAATTTTATTTTTCTTTGAACTATGAGCTTTGGGTAGGATTTGTGTTAAGCTGTTCGGTCATTAAAATCTTATCAATAATCTAACAATTAAACACTTAAAAGCTAAATCCATATAAATCCAAATTAATCATTAATCCCCTCCTATAATGAAATTATGCGTTTGGAAATAGATAATCTCATTATTTTGGTATTTTGATATAACTATAATCATTGTTGATGCCTGAAGCCAAGAGAAATAAACTGGTCTCCCTCACCCAGGTCAAACCCAAACTTAGAGAACACAAAGAATTCATTGTCAAGAAAGTGCACAGCTTCCTCGGCAAGTATAAGTATCTCTATGTTTTGTCTTATGAAAACATGAGCACCAATAATTTCAAGACTCTCAGATAGGCCCTTTCAGATTCTAAGTTCCTGATGGGCAAAAATAAAGTTATTGGTATTGCACTTGGAAATGCTGAAGAGAATAGCTACAAACAGAATACCTATAAAATAGCTCAAGACCTCAAAGGGCACTGCACTATCTTTTTCACGAACAAAAATCCACATTAGTGCCGAGAAATCTTTGATAAGTTTGAAGAAGAGTAGTTTGCTACAGGAGGTGTGGTGGCTTCTGAAACAATTGTTCTTGAAAAAGGTTTGTAAACTTTAAAAACGTATTCCCACTCACTATAGCCATACTTCAGACAGTTAGGACTTCCCACTCGATTGGTGAACTCTCAAATTGAACTGCTAAGCGACTATCTTCTTGCTGAAGAAGGTAAACCTTTGACAGTTGAGAGATGCAAAATTCTTGTAATTATTGTATAATATAGAAATTATTAGAAAGAAAGATGGCTCGTCTGAAATTCGCGATAAAAGGGATCTATGATGGTAATAACTACAAAAGACAATGATTGACTCCATTTTATGTATATCTTGCCAATTGTTAAATCAAAATAAATCACTTCAATTTTGGTTGAGACTCTCTTCTGCTTTTTCGTATATTTTATCGTTGGGTTCTAGGTTTTCACCGTATTGTATCGCATTGTCAGCTTATAATAGTAAATCTCTAATGCTATCTTCATCGCTAAGGTTGAGTGACCTCATAGAAATGATATCATTGTTGTTGATAACTTTTTTGATTTGATAGTATAACCTTTTCCCCTCCTCCTCTTTTTCATAAGCGGTATCTCCTCCAAAATCATTGTATTAATCAACTGTAAAGTAGCTCAAATATTTTTCAATCTTTTATTTATCGTCAATGAGGTCACATTTTGTCAAAACTGTAATAGAAGGAAGTTCTAGAGTTATTTGGATGGAAAGAGCCCTAAGTTATAATGATTTTACTCAAGTACTCCTGATAGAAATTTATTCTACTATAAGATGAAGTTCACATCCATCATGTACATGGAAACCAGCGAAAAGCCTAAATAACCATATTTTTACCGTAATTTTGTAATATTTTGGTAATTTATCGAAAGATGTCTTGATCATGATAGAGTTAAATTTGCCCAGGACAGTCGAATATCACATAATCATCCTGCCCCACGAACTAGTTAAGTTTTTCCTCAAACCATGATTGATTTTGCAAAAAATACTCCATACAAAAAAGCAAGCCTCCATTTGGGCCTAACTACATTTCCTCCATAACATCTTCTAAAGTTATCAAATCTTTAATGTCTACTTAATATTTGGATTACCAACATCGCACCGATATGAATTGTATTAAGCAGCTGGATCGAGATTGAATATGACAACATTTCTGCGGAATGTCTCAGCCATGTCCTGCATAATTTTGCAATAAGTCGACTAAATAACATATTGTATACTTTTCCTGAACCTGCGGGTCCAATAACTACCTGTCCAAAGTAAATTCCTTGATTCATCTAATTTGAAGTCTTTAGTTGATATGATTATAGTTATTTATAATCATCATTAATAAGATGGAAAAGATGCAAATGAGAATATACTATCAAGCAATCTTAGAAGTTGTAAATGCATGAAAGTCAGGTGACATCGTCCTAAAATCAGAATTTTATTTTAGTAAACTTTTTTAGTGAGTGGATAACTGTCGAGGTCGTGATTTTATCTATATTTTAGATGGGCATAGTGTCGATGGTTTTTGAATGAACTCTTTCATATAATGTGTTTCTAAGTTATTGATTTATTACCATATTTGATCGCGTTGTCAGTCTGTTTTTAATATTTTTCCATTTTTATTTCGCTTCGTTTGGCATAATTTTAAGGATTAGGACTCTTAAAATTATTGCAATATGTGCTTGATCCCATCCAGGTAGTTCCTTCCTTGAGATGGTCAGGAATTCTTTCGAACCAAGATGCCTTCATTTTTCTATTGACGAACTCAGCATTATAAGTTGTTTTGTTGGAGATGGGAAAGTTACCCATTCTATGCTTATTTGTTGGTTTGATGTATTGATTTTCTCCTTTGTGACCAGGATATAAACTTCCATAGGTTGTTAATGATTGGGCTGGTCCTTAGAATAAATTCAAGTGATCGCTTTGTTTCCCTTTTTATAATTTATTCATGAGTCTTTCCCTAAATTCTTTGAAATAGATGGTTTACATGTCCAAATGATTTGCTTTCAATGGACTTGTATCCTTTGCTACTAAAATAGGGGTCTATTGTGATGTACTTTTCTTTACAAAAGTTTGCTGATAGTGAGTTTTCTTCGATAATTCTGGCTTGATAACATCAAACTTGCATAAATGTCTACCACATGAGCAATTGTCACAGAGACAAGATTCTTTTTCATGGTGATTGAAGTTAATATGCTAAAGTGTTTGCGATAGTCTGTTTTATGATTTTAGTTGAATGCTATCCTGAAGACGTTTATGCCTTTACTTGGCATCATGATCCCCTTCATTTAACATACTTGAGAATTTTCTCTGCTGCTTTTTCGATGACTCTTTGATTGAGGATTCAGAGTTGCCTCTAATAGTGCGATATCGCTTTTAAAACTGTTTTTTGAGGAGACTTTTAGCTTGATCAATCGTATGCAAACCAGCCGAATTCATGAAAAATAAAATTATTATCAATCAAAAGATAAATTATATCACAGTTCCCTTCCGAATTAATTTATTGATCTACATCTCGTCATCCAATTACAAACTCCTTAACGGTCACAAAGCAACCTAATCTCAAATATATGAAACATATTTTTAAATAAATTGTTAAGTTTCACAATTGTCTTCTAAAATAGGAATTGTTTGCGGATGCAACAGTGCAAATCTGGTAGTTATTATTTAATTATCCGAAATTATAATCAAAACCATCTTTAAAATGGGTGAATCACAATCCTCCTAGATTCAAACGGACTATCCCACTACATTAATTCTAATCTAGAGCGCCTAGGACAAAAATTTTGGCACCGTCGACATTTTGCGAACCAAGTAGCCTCCCTACTAATACGTTATGGATTTTAAAAAGAATTTTATTTAAGATAACGAAAGAATGAATAAGTATGTTCGTTTCGTCAACCAGATCAAGAACATGGATCATAAAAATATAGCCAAAATACACTACTGCCAACTCATTGAAGGTAAGAATTCGGATAATTATAGAAAATCAGGTGTGCATCAAGCATAAAAAAATACATACCTTTTGTAATTACTATAATTTTACGCTCGAAGAGGCCATCGACAAGAAAAAATTACAGGATAGCTACTTTCCAGAGAGTGAACTTGTCTATATAATGGGCAGTCTACTGGATGTTGGAAATTATCTTCAAAAATATGGCATTTCCGTTGGGTAATACCGATCAAAGACTATTTACTTGAGTCCATAGGGGTATATTAAAATATATCTGCTTGAAGTCGAAGAATAGAATCGGCACAGTTGCTTCTATAAAGCTTTGTGCGAACGATCTCAGATTTAAAATTATATCCTCTCCCCTGAGCAGCTGAAGCATATCAATGAAAATAACTATTAAGCCAGATACGACATCTTTAAATCGGATGTATTTACGATTGGCATGGTAATTCTGGAACTCATCACTCTTGACAAGCCTAAATTTTATTATAGCTAAGACAAAACAGAACTGAAGATTGATAGAATCGCTTTCGATATTTCCAGTATGGGCAAAATATATAGTGAGTCTTTTATTAATTTACTCAAATGCTGCTTGCATCCAGTATCTGCCAGTAGGTGTAGTTTTGAGTAGGCCATTAACGAATTAAATTTTATCAGAAAATCAATGAAAGCAATAACGTATTGTATTAGACTGCAGGAAGACTAGGAAAAATCAAAAAAAAGCAATTCAAAAAGGTAGATTACAATATCAGCAAAGGGACAACATATTTTGAATGGACTCAAGAAAAAACTTACCCCCTCGCCTATTTCCACATTATCGTCAACAACCTCTAGTAGTTTCAAAGTTGAATCCAAATTCAACTCCAGTAGAAGCAGTCAAGCAGTGACCCTCAAACTTTGATCTTCCAATTCATTCATTATTTTCTATTTGTATTTTCAATGACTATGAAGCATCATTAGGGG
>Ga0302186_10002691_pt1 | contig 13485 bp, 13 predicted proteins | sample II_Bog_E1_2_FD_198782 | JGI IMG/M metagenome (GOLD analysis project Ga0302186, IMG submission 198782) | Peat permafrost microbial communities from Stordalen Mire near Abisko, Sweden - II_Bog_E1_1 | ecosystem: Environmental > Terrestrial > Soil > Wetlands > Peat | place: Sweden: Abisko... | reverse complement strand
AAAAAATATAAAACCAAATTTTACTATTTTTCCTTTTTTTATTTTTTTTTTTATGAAAAAAGAACTGAAACAATTGAATATTTTCTTTCGAATTAATAAATGAATTTTTATTTTTGATTCAAATATAAACATAAATAAAAATTTTCAATAAAGAAAATTCAATCATTTTTTTGAAAGATTTTATAATTTTGTCCAAAAAATAAAAATAAAATATAAAAACACATTTTTTCACTTCAACCAAAATTTACAAATCATTAGTTATTTTAACGCTTTCAAATTTTATTAACATTAAAAATACGATAATAAATTTTCTAACCCTTCATTATTCAATGCTCACCTTCTTTTATAAAACAAAATATAAGCATTGTCTTTGATCATTTCTCCTTCATTAACCTCATTTACCTTTTCATCATCAAAATGAAACCATTTCCCATATCGTTCATTCAAACATAGCGCAGTATAATGACCTTGATTCAATTCTCCATAATGATTGCAAATCGCAAAAAGATCATAGGTTTTCTCATTTTCCCCAGATAATATATATCTACTGAGATCCAATCCATTGATTGGAAAATCTATTTTAGTGGTGATTTTTTTCCTTTTGGGCACATGTTGATGTCTTTTGAAATGAATAATGAGAATAGGGCCTGTTTGATAGATTTCCAGTTTTTTACTGCATAATTGATTCGTTTTACAATTGGGACAAAACCATTTATTAGACTCATCAAGCCTTTCTTCCATCGTCATCAGGTTCAAACAATCGAAAATCGAGCACGATTTATTCAATGGGATATCTTCATCAGTGAGGTTTAATTTTTCTTCTATGATTTTATTCAATTTCAATAAAGATTTGAATTGGATGTCTAACCCAAAGTTGGATTCTGGCTTCTTTTTATTCATTAGAATAAATTCCTCTAAAGTTTGATTTGAATCCAAAGGAACCTCGATTTCAATTGTTTTCTGATAATCGAAGAAATAGTTCTCATGTTCTCTAGAAACCTTTATAATATAAGGCAAAACATCCAATCCTTTTGCTTTGAACTCCTCAAAGGTTTCATTTGGGCTTTCTGAAGTAATTTGTTGTTTGATATATAGATATATCAAGAAATGGACTAAATCTAAAGTGGTTGTTTTATCAAATATCAAGAAACTCTTAAAATCTCTCATATTAAGCAATTTTTTCGTAATTTCCACTATAATCTTCAAAGAAACCACTATGAGCACCTTATTGATTTCTAATATGCCTGTCTCATAATCGCTAAGTTCTCGAATCAGTAGTTTCGCACCGAACATCAGTTTTTGAAAGTTTTCAAGAGGACAACTATCTTTGAAAATCGCGTTTTCTTTATATGCATCCGCATTTCTCGCAATTAAAAGCTCTGGATTCAAGAATGAAAAATTAAAATGGCTTAAAAGAACCATCTTTAAATCTCCAATTAAAAGGTTCCTTTGTTTTTCATAAAAACAGGAAAACTTAAAAAGCTCGCCGTTCTTCCTCTGAAAATAAAAATTAAGGACTTTTATTGACTTTTTAGGAATAGGAAGAGAACATATGTTGAAACTATCGAAACTTTTCGAGGTTTTATTACAAACATTGCATTTTATATGTGATTTAAACATGCCTTGAAAAAGATCGGATATTATGGAATTTCCATCTTTTATTTGAATGTAATCTTGTTGAATTTTTGCGTGTTTATCGTCATGAAGCTGATCTTTATGATCCTTCAAATAAGTATCGTAAAATTTCATTGAATCCTGAAATGAAGATGAAGTTGCCTTAGGACGTAAGCCTTCATGTAATGCGTCCAATAGAATCATCAATAATTCTTGGGCATCATGTTGTAAATTACCTTGGAACTCATTAGAAAAAATAAATAAATAAATGATTTTATAATAAATACCATTGGATTCCAAGCGGATATTTGCATTTTGAAGTTTTGAGGGTTGAAACGATCGAGATTTTCTCTATGAAGCTTCCTGATCAATAACGAATAGCTTTGAATGAACATGATTTCCTTATTATTATAATAATTTTTCTTCATTTGCTCATTAGAAAAGCTATTTTCAAGGAAATACTTAGTCAATTGACCAACATTACTTAAGCATTGTAAGGCTGAGTTCATATAGCAAGTATTGCCCAGATTCACTAAGCCTACTAAGCCAAATTTCCCCATAGTGTTCACATTATTAATGAATTTCTTCTTATCCATTGTTCCATTTTCACCATTAAGCACATTATTAATGAATTTCTTCTTATCCATTGTTCCATTTTCACCATTAAGCACATTATTAATGAATTTCTTCTTATCCATTGTTCCATTTTCACCATTAAGCACATTATTAATGAATTTCTTCTTATCCATTGTTCCTTTTTCACCATTAAGATTATTATTAAGATAGCCCCCATTATTATTATCATTGATATTATAGTTTCTATTACTTCTATTAAGATAATTCTCATTTGAAGAAGTGGAAGTAGTCTTCATTATTGGAGATGGTAAATTAAGGTTATTTTCATTGATTTCATCTTTATTCACACAAACACGGAAATGATCAATATCAAAACTCTTGCATTTCTCAGAACAATATACCCTAATCTTGCATCCCTCACATATAAAGGAAATTAGGCCATTTTTCATGCATTTCTGACAAAAACCTACCAATGGCACATTTTCATTATAAAGGAAAAAAGAACAATTATCCTTTATTTCCACCAAGACCTTCTCCACATTATTTTCGCTCAAAATAGTCCCCAAAGGCTCTAACCAATCGGCTTGTATTAGTTTCCCAGAAATATAAGCTCTTTTCCAATTACTGACATAATCCCCAATTTTCTTAAAATAAAGGTCCAAATTTTCAGAGACATCAAGAACCCAAATTCTGAGCGGTTTTTCTTCGGATTTCTCATAAATTTTTGGTGTTTTTATATGAAAAATCCCATTATTAGTATTATTATTAATATTGGATTTCGGAGTTTCATGATTTTGATTATTATGAACCGGAGGAAATTGACTATTGATTTCAACAAATAGATCAGAAAGACTCATTTCCTCATGAGCGAAAATCCGCTTCATTGTCTGATAAATCTTTATATTTTCCTTTGTTTTTCGAATAAATATGAGGTTAGGAGCTTTATGACGAAAGACTCCATTGACTCTTTGCATGAGAATTTCTATAAAAAACTCCTTTTCTGTGAGAAATTCCCATAAAGATTTCGAAATCAGCTCATAATCAACATTTTCTTTCAAATTCCGCTTTATTTTCTGGTTATTAAATTCATCGAGCTCAATTAATTCGGAATTCACTTGCATATCTAAAGAATCATTCAAGCCATTTTCCATATCAAAATCGTTTAATAATTGGTTATTATGTTGTTTTTCCCAATCAGATAACCATTTTTTTGATATCATATACATCTCATTTGTATAAAGGTCTTCTTCAGATTCATGACGGAGAGTCTCATAAATTTCCAGCTTTTCAGAACCCATACGAAAAGGACCTCGTTTATTATTTGATTCAGGAATTGGGCTCGCGAGAGAATAAATGTTGTTTTCATCATTTTCATTTTCGTCTTGCATTTTTTTAATTTGATTTTACGAATTTTTAAGGTTTTTTCTATGTTTAATTTATTAAAGCTTCTTTTTAATGAATTTAATTTTTATCACGAAGTCTAAGAAGTTTTATCCAGAAAGTTAAACTATTCATGAAATTTAAGATTTTATAAGGGCAAAAGTTTGAAAGTTATGAATTTTATGAAAGAAGAAGCATTTTCTTAAGTTCTATAGAATACAATTATAAAGGTTTCTTAATAGTTTGCTACAATTTCCTTGTTTCTAGATAAAAAACATTTTATTCCAGCTCCATTTTCTCTTTTTCCTTCTTGGCTTCATTTTTCTTCTCATTTTTTTGATCCGCTTTATTTTTCTTCGCGTTCAATCTATTTATCATCAAATAATTGATCCATTCTGATAAATCAATATTTTTCCCGCAATATTTCATCATCCATGGATGTTTCTAATATTGTTTATAATTTTAAATATATTTATGATCTTTTTAATTTACTAATAAATCAGAAGCCGATGATCGTAAACTTCGATCCTTATTCAGACTGTCGAAAATAAACTTAATGTAGAATTTTGAATTGAATTACCAAATTTGTAAAAAGTCCTGAAATTCAAGAGAATAGTTGTCTTGATCGGGAAGTTTAGGCGAATCTGACATGATTATATTTTGGATCACTTCAATGAAACTGAGATTCAAAGGATATGGGTATTTTCCAGTGCTCAATTCATATAAAATCAATCCTAAACTCCATAAATCACTTGAATATTCATATTCCAATCCTTGCATTCTTTCAGGAGACCTATTAAATATTAATTTTATATATTTTATCGAAGGTATATCAATCAATATTTATATCAAAATTGAAATTAATGAAAAAATAAGAAATATATATGAAAATTAGAGATAATATTTAAAATTAGAGATATATTATGGCACATATAGGTCATGGTCCCCACAAAAGTCGAACATAATGATTGGGTTTTGCCTAATTCTTTGCTAATGCCGAAATCACTCAACTTGACCTTTCCCACACTATTAACTAAGATGTTTTCTGGTTTAATATCTCTATGAATTTGATGTTTTTTGGTATGCAAAAAAGCCAATCCTTTCAAAATCTTCATTAAGAATATTAACCAAATAAATATCCTTATAAATGTTTTAAATTATTACTTGAAAAGTGATCCGAGCCAAGAAGATCTCCTCCACATAAGGAGGTTGGGTCTTGATTTTGGTGAGTAATTTGAGTATTTCACGTAAAGAGCCTAAATCCATCAATTCTAAGATGATCTTCACAGTATCCTGATGATAATAAGCCCCGAAAAATTGAATCAAATTTTCACAGAAGAAGTCTTTATTCAAATAAAGCTTCAAATCATTCATCAATTGATGTCTTTTCTCCTTATCGAAGACATTCACAGTCTTTAGAGAAAGAAATAAAGCTTAAAGCTTGAAAATTCAGTAATTTAGATATAAAACCTTTATAGCAACAGCGAAATTGTTTGGTTTATATATGGCATCTTGCACATATCCTGAAGAGCCCAAGCCTATAAACGCTCCGAGCTATTTTTCATTAATTTCTTAAGAAGATTTAAGGTAATTTACCTCAAAATCATCAGGATTTATCTTGAAAATGTTGTTGATTTTGTCACCTGTTGAGATTTTGGTCATGCCTTCCTTTCCAACACAAAGATCAGCTTTGGGGAATTTGACCCCATCGTTATCACTATTTTAAAAGGTTTATTGTATTTAGAAGAAAACAAATAGTTTTTAATACATGACACAGGATATTGATTGGCTGAAAAAAGCCTCATCGTTGAAATCGAGAGTCAGGTTTTCCATTGGCAGAAGTAAAATTATTCGGGTTTTGTATTTTTTAATCGATTAGGAAGTATTTATTTGATTAATCAAAAAACAAAAAAAAATAATTAAATCACCAGAGCATGGAAGAGAGGCAAATCATTGCGAGATTTCTCAGAACTGAAAGCAATTCTTTATTTTATGAAATATTTTGGTGTTTTTAATGCAAGACAATTGAAAAAAAACTTAAATTTATAGAAAAGGTAGGTATTTTCTAGTTTGTCAAATTTTATATTGTGTTTTAGTTTAGAGAACTCTCCAAGCATTTGACTTTTCAGAAAATGTCTAAAGTTGGCAAAAAAGAATGTTTATATCCTTTGATTGGAAAAGTTTGCCAATTAATTTTTGAAGAATCTCAAATTATTGTGTTAGATTGGAGGAGGTGCTTTTTTCTGTTAATATACATATCCCGAAATATTAAAAAAAAAAAAAAAGCTTCTGCTTTTTCTGTAAATATATATATAAAATTTGGAAGAAAATTTATTTTACAGAAATCTCATTATCAGAAAAAAAACTAAATTTATAAGAAAAAGTGTCTTTTCTTTTCTGATTAACACTTATAGAATATAAATGAAAACCTTTTTTCTATAGTTTATAAAAATCCAGATAATCATCTTCTATTTCAAAAACCTACCTTTCAAAAATGGAACAAATAGACAATTCCGCCCAATTTGTCACATTTGGTGTCAAACCAGATTTAAACCCCTGCCCTTCAAATAACACCCCAATAGTTTCTTCAAATTCCACACATACAACAAACATTTCATCAAGCCCCTTTAAAAATTCCGTTCTTCTTCCACCTGTAAAACTTGCTGAAGATCCAGAAAATCGTTTTGGATTAGACTATTTCCTCGTCAAATATTTCCTATCAAATAAAGAAGACCCAACCATTTCCAATGAAAAATTGTCAGAACTCAAAAACCTGATCCCAGACTTTGATTTTGAAAAAAATCTTAAATTAGATGTCAAAGCTCCTTGCCAGGCTTATAGGTTGAATCCTGAAGCTAATCAGAAAATCCCTCTCAAAATCAATCTGAAGGCAATGGATATATCCATAGAGTTTGAGAAATTGTTGGAAAATCGTAGCGGGATTGACTTGATTTGTGTTGTGGATGTCAGTGGTAGCATGAAAGGCGAAAATAAAATAAATTTAGTCAAAGAGACTCTCCAAACAATGATTTCAATGATGACGGAATATGATCGACTCGCTTTAATAATTTTCAATCATGAGGGAAAAAAAGTATTCCCATTAAGACAAATTTCCCAAATTAACGGGCCAATGTTTTCTGAGTTCATTGGAGCTTTGACTGCTAATGGAGGAACTAATATCAATGAAGGAGTGAAGCTGGCAATGGATATCATTAAGAACAGGAAATATAGAAATCCTATCACCAGCGTGTTTTTACTTTCAGATGGCCAAGATCAGATAAATAGATCTTTGCCTTTAATTCAGGAAACAATGAATTCAATTGATGAAAAGGAAAGTTTCACAGTACATTCATTTGGCTTTGGTAAAGATCATGACGCTGATCTGATGCGAGAAATAGCTAAAACTAAAGGAGGAAATTTCTATTTTGTGGATGATTTGAAGATCATTGATGAATGCTTCATGGATACGATGGGATTGTTATTTTCGGCAATTCTGAAAGATGTGGAAATCCATGTGACTGTTAATAACAATGGTTTCTTAAACGACATGAGGATCAAGAAGACTTTTGGTGAAATGTGGAGCTTTAATGAAAATAAGAAACAACATACAATAAAGGCGAAACTCTTCACAATTGGAATGACAAAGGATTACATTTGCACATTGAATTTGCCTCCAATCAAAAAAATACTAGAAGAAAATGAAAAAAAACAAGTGGTTGTTAAGGTCACTATGGAAGGATTTAGTGTTAAAGATGATAAAAAATTAACAAAGGAAACAGAATATTCTTTGAATTTTTTAAATTTCGATGAGGTTTTGGAAGAAAATGTTGTCGATTCTGATGTCATAGTGAATTTCCTAAGAGTAAAAGGGGCTGAAAAGTTGGAAAATGCGAAGAATTACTGCGATAAACATATGTATGAGATGGCTCAAAAAGAATTACAGAAAATAAAGAATAAGATTCTAAAATCACCCTTTAAAGATTATCCTCCATTAATGATATTGTTGGAAAATGTCGAGAAAACTATTACTTTTTGCCAGAAAGAAAAATATAATAATGAAGGAAAATCTTATGTGTCAAGCTATTCACATCACAATATGTATCAACAAAGTTGTCCAAATTCACGAGTGGGAAATGTTGTGAATTATTATGCAACTAATTTACAAAAATCCTCGAATCAATCGGCCATGGAAAAAAAAAATCAAGGCTAAGGATGAGTAATTATCATTAATAATTAATTTTTAGGATTTAGTTGGTTATTTAACTAAAATATATAAATAATCAATGATTAAAAGAAAATAGAAAAAAAAAAAATGAAAAAAATTATAATTCTTTGTTTTTTTTTTTTTTTTTTTTTTAATAGTTTAAAAAATAATTTTTTTTTTTTTAATTTTTGCGTTATTTCATGATATTTGCAAATTGCCAGGACCCATGTGCAAAGACTTTTGGCAGCTAAGCTTGATTTGCAAACAATCTCAGGTTGAAAGTCAGGATGTGACTTAATGATTGCGGAAACCTGCTTCATCACTTCCTCTGAGATGCTATCTTTATCAAAAGTTATCAAACGTTCAAGGAATTTAGAATTGTTCATTAATTTTTGCGAGTTTTTCCATTCAAATTCATTTTTCTAAAAAATTATAAGAAAATATTCAGAATAAAATATTACCTTAGGTTTTTTTTGGGGGTTGTTTTCAAGTAAAAGACTAACAAGGTGCATGGTTAAGCCAACAATAATTGGTGGATTAGCAAGACTCTTCATTTCTGTGATACTATTCTTATTCAAGCCGTTAATTTGTTCTACGGCTGCTTCTAATATAGGTTTGATTTCATCTAGGCTTTGTTCAACAGTTTTGTCATCCTTTTCTGCTATTTTTTCATCATGATTTTCCTTTTTTTCTTCTTCCTTTTCAATTTTTGGATTTTTTAGTTCTTGTGCCTTTAAATCATCAGTTTTAATCTCTTCTTTTTCTCCAGCTTCTTGTTTTTGAAGAGCCTCTTTTTTGGAGTTGACTTTTTTCAAAGTGAGGTAGTAATTATACATGCTTTTCACCCAAGTGTAGATGGCCGCTGCCGCTTTAGATGTCTTTTTAACATTTTCTATTTGAAATTGAGGATTGGATTCAAAAATTTCCTTCAATTTCTTGATCGCATCCTCTGACACCTTATTAATATCTAAACCAAGGATCTTTTCTAAAAATTTTTGAGGATCTGCAAGCAATTTTTGGCTTTCTTCCCAATATCCATCACTTTTCTAAGAATCAAATGTAAAAATGATAAATGAAATTATTTAAATTACTGCAGTTTTTTTGGGCTTAACACCAAAAACTATACATACGCATTTCATCGTCAAATTGACATTTTCTGGAGGATGTGCAAATGATTTCAGTTCATTTATATCATTCTTGTTTATTGATTTGATTGCATCGGTCGCCGATTCTAATAACGGCTGCAGATTCTTAAGGTCCTCTTCGATTTCTACTTTGATCACAATTGCATTTTGTTTGGGATCTGAATCCTTTTCATATGAAGATGAAACTTTTTCCATTATTAATAATGCTAACTTAATTAATTAAATGAATTTTTCAATCTTTTTTAATTAAGATCATCAGAAAATTTTATATAGAATATCTGATCGGATAAAAATTATTAAATTTCCGATCTCTTTTTTTTTCAAAAGACTCAAATTAAAAAAAAAAAAAAAAAAAAAAATAAACAAACGAAAACAAACGAAAACAAACAAACAAAAATTTCCCGCACAATTCAAAAATTAAATTTCTCTTTTTAATCCTATGGACATTCCATATTGCTATCATGGTTCACATTGCAAATATTTGGAAGAAGGATATTGTCGATTTTATCATACTCGTGCCGAAAAAAAAGCTCTCAAACGGCGTCTTAAGCGTAAAAACAATAAGTTTTTCAACACCTATAAGCACTCAAATAAAAAATATGAAAACATATATGGATTCGCCCAGGAAAATTTAAGAGAAAAACATTCCAACTTTTTATGGGAAAAAAATCATGATGCTTACATCTATGAAAAAACATATGTAGTCAGACGCGAGGAAAATTTACCAGAAAAACATTCCAACTTTTCATTGGAAAAAGATCAACCAATTTTAAGCGATGCCCTTGTTGCCCAATTTAAAGAAAACCCAGTTTTTGATGAAGAAAAAAAGGACAGCAATCCCCTAGAACAAAATGTTTTAAACTCAGACTTAAAGAGAGAAATGGAAAAACCCACTCCCTCATTAACAAAAAGAAAATACATTTTTGACTATTATATTCCAATGAAACAAACAAAAATTTCTCCATTGAGTTCTCAAAATGCAGAAATCATGAATTTCTCAGAAAAGACTCAAAAAAGTTCAAGTTCTCTAACTGGAGGAGCTGATTTATTGAACAAAGAAAATTGCCCTCCCTCAATGTTATGTATGTATTGTTCTGGTTTATTAACTACAAAAGAGAAAGCGTATTATTGCAAAGATTGCTTCAAAAGGATCACTCCCGGCCTCGCTCAACGATATAACAACTCATTGCTCCCAAGCAAAGAACTCATTCAAAATCAACCTTATCAAAAAGTTTCTAAGAGCAAGATCCAAGAGTTTTTAAAAGAGAGAAACATCACTGTGAGCGGGACTAAAATGGACCTGTGGGTAAAAGCCAGAGAAGTTTTGGGTTTTGTGGCAGATGACTCCGACGAAGAGTTTAGGAAAAAATTTGTGAAAGAAAATGACTCCGACGAAGAGTTTAGAAAAAGGTTTGTGAGCAAAGCAGTCAAAATATACAGTGAAGAGTTGCAAGAATCCTTTGTTGAATTTAAAAAAAATGGGTTTCCTGGGTTAAAAAGCGCTGAGCAAAACTACAAAAAGTTTCATATTCAAGTTGATAGGTCTAATATCGAGAAGATGAAGGTTGATGACTTGAAAGAAGCTTGTTTGGAAAGAGGATTGATACAGATCAATGAAAATGAGCTTGAAAAGGATGAATTACAAGAAAGAATTTTAAGATTTTTATGTTTTGATTAAGAAGATTAATAATAATATTTAAATCATTAAAAATACAATATTTCATATATTTAATTTAAGGAAAAAAAATTTCTTCAATAGTTATTAAATTAGTTATAAATGCAATTAAATTTTTTTTTTTTAGCTTTTTAATCTAAAAATTTTTATTTTATAAAAAATTATCTTTTATATTTTTATTCAAATCATTCTGAAAAATTTATAATTTTGCCCATAGTATTTTTATTTAAAAAAACATATAGCAAATTTTAAAGAAATTCCTTCAAATTTTATTGCCTCTTCTTATTGTCGAATTCCATTTTCATCCCCTCAACCAACACACCCAAATCCTTCGATGATTTTCTCCTCTTTTCCAACGCTTCCGAATGAACAACATCCTCGTCCTCAGGCATTTTGACATCCATCGCTAGAAGAGAACATACCATCCAACACATTGTACCAAACAAAAACGGATGCAATCCATGTTTTTCAAAATAAATTATGATGACCGGTACCTTGAACAGAATCAATCTTGAACTCAATCTTGAAAAAGCGAGATAGAGCTTTACATAACGAATTTTGAATATTTTCTGCGCGAAAACACTTATTAAGTTGTTCACGAGATCAGAGCCTAGCTTCACAAGGGCCATCAAAAAAAACAAAATCCAAGTTTTCCATTTAGGAAAATCATCTGATATTTCAAAAGGAGCGAAATAAAATGCAGCGGTTAATAAAGTTTCAAAAATCATAATGTATCTAATCACCTCCCTCAAATTTTCTTTGTAATTTGTAACGATTGTGCTTCCGATGAAAGTTGCGCTCACTTCCAAAATGGAAAATGTCAAAAGGGTCAGATAAACATTGCCTCCGATGGCTCCGAGTTTCAGATTAACTAGATTATAAGTTATAGCGAAGGTAGTCCAGGCCAAGACATATGCCAAGATATTAAACCCGATGTTTTTTTCCTTGATTACATCCAAAAGCAATGAACCCACTGATTGTTTCTATAAAAAATTATAAAACTTCATTATTTTATTCATACTTTCGCGGCCAATTGTTCAATAACATCAGGTTCATTTTGAAAGATCAAATGAAGACTATTAGCCAGATTGATGAACCCAATAAAAGTGAAACAACGGAAAAAGTCGGCATCATTGAAATACGCGAAAATCACATAAATTAACCCCATCACACCCCATCCCATCAAAAGCACCGATGTCGCAGCCTTGGCCAGATCCCCTACAAACGCCTCGTTTATGATCAATGGACAATTGGCATGCAAAATCATTAAGCTGAATGCGATCGCTGCAAAGGATAATTGGAGAGATCGTGTGCTCTCATAGGTAAAAACTACACTGAAATTCGCAAACGCCTGAATCAATCCGAAAAAAACCAAAGCGAGCTTACGTTTATGAGCCGGGATCGGAAGAAAAATATTAGCCAAACATCCGAGAATCCCACCTAAAAAATATGATTGCAATAGTGAATTTTTCATTCCGCATAGGAGGCCTAAGGTCGCTGATATGCTCGGAGAGCTGATTTCATCAATTTTAATTGTCATATCTGTGTTTTTATTGCAGAAATCCTTTTCAAAACATCGAAAGTATTCCTCAGAATCTGGGGATTGACAAAGGCATTGGGGGGCTTTGAACCAAACAGCGAAACCTATCAGAGATGGAGCTATGAGACCGTACATCAATGAGACTGTAATAATGAACTTCTTTTCAGGAAAGGTTGAATAATAGTAGAAATCCGAGAAAAATGAAAAGACCATTTTTTTTAATTTTTAGATTTAAATAAAAAATTCCCAAAAAAATTCAATAAAATGAAAAAATTATTCGAAAAACAAAAAATTCATTTTTAATTGAAATTGTTAAAAAATTTATCAGTTATTTTTTCTCTGCGCTGGACCTTCTTTCTTTATGTCCCATATACAACTCTTTAATCAATTCATCCTCATCGAACGGAAGGGAAATCTTCCAGAAATTCGAATCACTGAAGCCTTCGCTCTCTTCTTCTTCAAAAGCATTATTTTCTTCACTAAAAAATTAAAAAAATTAAAGTTTTTATTTTTTTTTAAGAAAAACTCTTTTTTTAAAATGTTGGCCCTTTCATTGGTTTTATTCTGATGAATCGACTCGTGATTGACGTTTTCGAACTCGTGTTTGGCTTTATTGGGGCTTTTCTCAAACAGCTCAGAAGGGAAATAAGGCTGTTGTTTTTCATCGCTTTTTCTTTCTTATACAAACAGATAAAATTTCAAAATAAAGCACCTTTTTTCCTCTTTTTTGTTATTATTGCCATCCTTGGAGTCTTTCGAGTTCCTTCTATTGAAGAAAGAACTGAATTTCTAATCAAAAAAAAATTTGTTTTCTTGAAAATTTTAATTTTTCGCAAGACCTCGTAAATTTTCTAAATAAAATGTTTAAGTTTTTAGAGAAAATTGGTTTTTTTTACTTGAATGTTGAATTTGGACTTAGATTCGTCTATCTGTTCCTCAGTCTTATAGATTTTTTTAGGGTTATGACCCCCTAAATCCACTGCCTCGTTAACATTGATCTTTTCCAGAATGTTCCTCACATATTCTTGCCAAGAATTATCTAAAAATTTAATAAAATAATTATATAAATGATGAAAATGTTAAAAAAAAATTAAAATGTCAAAAAAACTTAAAAAATGATTAAAAAAATGATAAAAAATGTGATAAAAAATGTTAAAAATATTAATATTTTGAAAAAAAATGATAAAAAATGATAAAAATGATAAAACATGAAAATAAATAGAAAAAAAATGATGAAAAAAATGATAAATTAAAAATGAGTGAAAATCATTAATCTATATACTTGATTCGATTTTCTCCTTGATATAATTGTTAGTGAGTGAAATGTTTATGATATAATTCGAAATCTTTG
>Ga0302186_10002689_pt1 | contig 13486 bp, 9 predicted proteins | sample II_Bog_E1_2_FD_198782 | JGI IMG/M metagenome (GOLD analysis project Ga0302186, IMG submission 198782) | Peat permafrost microbial communities from Stordalen Mire near Abisko, Sweden - II_Bog_E1_1 | ecosystem: Environmental > Terrestrial > Soil > Wetlands > Peat | place: Sweden: Abisko, Stordalen... | reverse complement strand
GCATTCTCATTATAACGAGGTATTACTAAATATAAATATACTTAGGATTATCAACAGAGAACTAACATAGTGAAGATCACAATTAATCTTATTCAAAGAGCAGTATTTCACTCAAAATATAAATCTGATTTGCTAACAAGGCAATATTCAAAATTTAACTATTTTATATTTCAATCAATTCGCTAATATTCAATTCACATGAGCTTAAATTATATTTAAGCTAAGTGAGTTCGAGCGCAAATTAATATATATTATTTGAGCATGTCACTTCGAGTTATATATAAGTCATGCACCGAATTTAAGACCTGATATTTCAAGCACTTCACGTGAAGGACAACAACCAACTCCGATCTCAGGCTTAAGCTGAAATCTTTGGTCTCTTCAAAGGAAATATCACTAAGTTTTTCTTGGATTGCTCGACAATCGTTGGTGATGAGTTTAAAGATATCGGGCCTAGACAGTCCACAGCTTCCATCATGAAAACTCTCCTCTCTAGAAAGGTAAACTTTAATTGATAAAGGATTAAACAGGAAAATGGTTTTGGGATAGCGTAAATCCTAATGTCCGCCCCCAAATAAAATAGGCCCTCCTTTCAACATTAATTTCTGCTGACCTTAATATTATGAGAGCTGGAGCAAATGCCATCGCTCAAATTGCAGCTATATAAATTTCAAGAGGCGAATGGTTGGATATTATCAATACACTAGCTCAAAATACTACTCACTAAGACGGTAACATTCGCAGAGCTTCAATCACAACGCTGGGTTATATTTGTTAATAGTGCAAGTCAGTCGGCTCTAGCATTAACAGTTTATCTTGTGAGCAAATTTTGGGTTGCTTGCTGTTAGGTCTTGGGTAGAGAAATGAAGCATAAATGATAGAAATATCTTTACATGCACTTCGGGATAGCATTCCATTCTTGAAGACTATTTTATAAAACTAACAGTTTTGCAGTAAGACCATGTAGATTTTGTTTAATTTGTTGGAAAATGATAGCTATCGAAACAAGATATACTAAATCCTTTTCTAATTTGGAAAGCATTGCTATCAACTACTGCATAACTACATCAATTCCATTGTTCAATTCACCATCAAGCACATTCAACAAAGAAATTAAAATTCTGTTCTGGCTTTTGAACTTTGGGATACAATTGGCACATAGTTTTTAGAGAGACAAACTGAACAAAGGGAGAGAATTAATGTCATGAATTATACTCTACAAAATATCCTCCAAATTGCTCATGAAGTGGTGCTTCCGGAAGTTATGGCATGCATTCTTATTATGAACAAAAAAGATATTGATTTTCCATAGCTGAGAGAATCTGCTGTAAAAACTTTGGGCACCTTTGTTGAATGTGGTAATAGAGAAATTGCTGAGAAAGTGACGGACGGAGTGTCTAGAATTATTCAAAGTAGTAATCCTGGAGAGAGGCAAGCCAGCGCCCTTCTATTTGGCTGTCTTAGTCAATTCGATGACAAATAATATGTGGAAACTTGCTTTTCAAATGGGTTTAATCATCTATTTAAATTATTATCAGATCCTGAGTACATTGTTCGTAAAAATACTTTAAATGGTTTTGTGACTCTATCTGAATAATTTGGGCTGGTGTTTTTAAAAAATCCCAGCATTCGAGAGATATTCAACCACTTAATAGCTCTGTCGAAAGACAAAGATGAGGATATACGCATTTTAAGTCTTACTATCCTGTGTAATATCACTTAAATCTTAAAAGATTATCCTAATCCAATCTCACAATAGCCAGACATTTACTTAAGTGAGTTGGTCACGAATTATATATAAAATTTCAAGCAGAGATAGGAAAAATAATCAAACGAAAAGTTAGTCCTGGTTATAATGAATCTCATTATGCACACATAAAAAAAGGAAATTATCAACCAGTTAATCAATTTTATCATTGATCAGTATTACTACTTCTTTAAAATCAATATTTCAGACAAATAGATCATTTTGGAATCTATTATGACTCTTATTCACACCTCAATCTTGTCACTATCTAAATTTGCTAGCCATAGCTAAGCTAAAGATAGAGTATTTGAAATGATTGATTTTCATATTAAGAACTATGGTCCAGATTCAGAAGCAATCAACTTAATCAGTGCTGTTTCCATCTGCTACAAAAATGAATTTAAAAATAAGCTTGATTTTTACTGGAATATAGTTATCCAAGGGCTAATGAATATTGATCAAAAAATCTTGTTTAAAGCAGCACTGAACTGTGTGGCAGATATAGCTAGAACATATTAAAACTAAATTTACGATAAAATTATGAATGTATTTCATCAAATGATTCATTATATGGGGTAAAACATTGATAAAGAGTTGAAATCATAAATTCTAAAAGCTTTAGGAGATTTGCTTTTGGGAATGAAAAAATATGGATAAATGTATGTTGACACTATACTCAATATTAGTTGCAATTGTTATGAAGCCGTTTATAAACTTGCAGGTAAATATATATGCATTTAGACATAGAAAATGAACGTCCATATACCTAATAGTTGAAAGAATCCCTAATCTAAATGTATCATTGTGTCCTTTTTTCTATAAATGATCAATCTCACTGCAATTCTAAAATGGCAGCTCACTTTCCATTAATATGCACTTTCATTGTTCGCACTTGCAATATCAAATACAAGCCCGCTGTGGTAAATCTTGACTGATTTAGGAATATGTTAAAAATTGTTTATACCTAATTTTTGACTCAGCACTGTTATTTGCAGCAAATTAAAGGTATAGATAGGAGGTGGATCACATTCTTCAGTCAAAATAGATACGGGACTTGGCTGATTCAATCAGAAAATATCGAAATCGTCAAGATATTAACGATGTATTAACTTTTATTGACAGCAAGATGAAGTGGAATCAATGACATTTATATTTCAGCATGCTAATTGATTATTGATACAATAATAAGAAACACAATCTTAAGAATATTTAGTTCAAAATTAGCTGATTAAATTAAATTGCTAATAATAAATCGCATTTCTACAGCTATTATAAATCAAAACTAGGTAACAACTATAGAATCTATCCTCTAATTGATGCTATTTCTCTTTTTTAGGACAATTTTCTAAAACTATCGATTGGATCTATTCCATTGGTCAATCAATTCTTTATTTTAATTGAATTTGCCAACTAACTCTCCAATAAGATCATTCTCGAATGTTAACTCTTTGAAGAGCATGTACTTTGATAGGTTATTCATGACTGTTGTCTTCTCAACGCTATTTTCCAGGTGATTCACCACAAGTTCAAGAGATTCTTTGTAACGATCAATAACAGTACTCGTGCGACGGTAAGCTAAACTCAGTTTTTTCTACATTTAAACTCTCATCAAAGTTAATTCCTTGATTGACTCGTCAATAATGCTAAATGTATATTTGCTAATCATTGAAAAGTTTTATCCCAAATCTTTGATCATGTAGTTAATCTCATCCTGAAGTTACTGCAATTGATGAATTAAGGCTTTTGTTTTTTACTCGTTTCTAATAGTTTATAAATCTAGGGTTTTTTAAACAGCTTATAAAGACTTTATCTTATGATTCTTATGCTATCCTGCTTTATATATGCATGAAACGCAAAGTGCTGATTTATCGTTTTAGCAATAGAGATTTAATAAATCCTGATGGTAGCGACAGACTGGTTTTTCCCCAAGGAAAGTAACTAAATTCTAAATATTCTTTTTTGCTTTTTCTATCTTTTATAGAGGAAAAACATCGAACTAGTTAAAATGCAGTTCATTGTATATATCCTACAGATATTGTAAGATTAGATAAGATTATTTGGTTCGATATTTTATTGCCTGGTTTTATTTAGATCGAGAACGCGATTATTTTGGCAATAATTCAGCTCGACTTGGCTATTTCCTTCCCATTTTTGTAAGAGTTGATTGCATTGAAGTATTCTTTAGCGGAGTCTTTGAACGATTATGAATACTTCCTGTAGTTTTATTAGCAAATAACATAGATATAAATTAATGATAAAATTTATAAATTTAGAGTCATTTTATTTATTAAATATTACCTACGAGCAAAAATACTCGGTTTTAATTTGCATAATATTTTTAACCTTCATCTCAAACACATAAATAAAGTTGCCATAAATATTTATTTCTGTTCTATCAAAAATGAACTATATTACATCGGTTTAGTAAAATCAAATCATGAAACAGTACATCTTATTGCTGATATAAATAAGTAATTATAATGAAAACTGGTTCCTCATTCTTTCCAACTAATACAAGTGCCAAATTACATCACAATCGTCATGATCGCACGTATAACGTCATTCGCAAACCCTAAAATGCAAATGACTCCTATAGAACTCTAGATAATGAACATACTCGTTCAAACATTTTCCGCGAGATGGATCATTACTCTAAGAAATATTCTATCGAACAAGCAAACGCGCGACCTGTTGGAGGTATGTAGCTATTTCGAAAAATGGATCAGGCAAGAGATCGTAATAATGAAAATCGAAAATATTCAAAGAAAACAAATATTGAAGTTTCGCAACGGATAATCAATACTTCAAGCAATGGAAATCGGTTCAAAAGATAAAGACTTGAAACATAAGGTAGTATTGTGACTGAAAAAGCTCAAATAAAGTAAATTCGTAAGAGTTAGCCTTGTGAAACCAAAGAATAAGAATTTAAATCCAGCTATACCTACTTTCCAGAAGGTAGTAGCTTTAAATTAAGAACAAAAGGAAATTTCTACAAAAGTACCCATAAATCAGAATTTATGCTGCGACCTAAATCTGAATCTAAGGTAGCTGTCAACAGACTAGTCAAAACTAGAACAGAGATGCAATAAGAGTGGGCAGACGAACAGTTCAAGTCCTATCATGACAAAATGGCAATTATAAACGAAATTAACTATAACCGTCCATTGGTAGAAGTTTATGGGGATCAATATTTCGAAAATACGCTCCGAAATCGTTTCGAGGAAAATCTAAAACCTCCTGCTTATATCTACATAATAAAAGACAAGTTCACTGATGCAAAAGTAATTTCCAAACTTCGCAGTAATTATTTCCATATTTATGATATAAGCCTCGTCTGCAATAGCGTAAAAAAATGGTTTTGCGAGGATTGGCTTTGGGATCTCACCAATGATAGTTTTTCTTCACTATATATGAGTATAAATGAATCATAAACTAAAGACGGAATGTATGAAACCATTGCTTGCAATTTCACCAATGATGAGACCCCACATAATTAAGCTCATGATGATTCCGTTGATATAGAGTTTAAGTCGTGCCCATTTCGATAGCCAAGCACCCAACAGATAGATGATCATACTGGCAAGAAACCAGAAAGGTAGCAAATTGATGTATCTGCGGCTTAGATCATCTATATCCCAGCACAAGTACCTCCATCGTTTCGAAGCAGATAGTAAAAGAAGGCAATGAATACTATAAAGGTGTGGAAAATAACAGATAAAGAATTTTTTGTAGTAGTTGTAAAAAGAGGCTATTCTTATGCTTTTTCCACCCCTTTAAGACTTTTTATTTTGCATACGACAAATTTATATACCTCAGCAATTGAGAAAGCTGCAATGATGATCAGTGCGAAGTAATATGATGTTGTAACAATGATTTTTAGCTACTGCGAAAACGTTTTAATCTTTTGCTGCGAATACAGCAGTTTAACAATATCAGATAGGCCCTCATCTGCAGTCCAACTCATAAATAGATACGTGCCTACATAATCAAAGTCTGACCTAAGATAGTGACAAGCGCCATAAGTATGTAGATTGGCAATCTAGTCTCGAGAGGTTCCATCTTGTAGATTGATAATATCCAATATAATTTAAATAAAATTTGATGAAGTTGCAGTATCAATCCTTGGTGACCAATCTAAAAAATATGTAAAATCATTTTGGAGCATCATGATAGGTTTTCCAAGAGAATGACTTAATTATCATTGAATATGCCTTCTTGTAGCCGAAGCAAGCTGCAGCTTGCATAAGATATAAATCTTTATTATCCTGGTAATGAGCTAATAAGTGATCTTCATGCTCAATATCCATCTCCTATAGTTTTATATGGATGTTTTTTATCTTCTATAGCAGATTTTGATACTAGATCAAACGCATATTCTTACTACCTGTTAACTTATCCTTTTTAAGCTTAGATAAATCTAGTTTTTGGATACGAGCTCCTATTTGATTGTAGATCTATTTATTAGTCATTCCATCTAAATCAGCGCTTATTTCGGCTTTGTTTCGCTAATTTTACTTTAGATCAGATAATAAAGAACAATTAATTATGTATTCTTAAGTGAGTTGAGTTATTCTTTTGAGAGAGCGACGATATTTTTTGGGGACAGATTAAAAATTAAATTATCCTTCTATGATATGGTCATTAAAAAACAATTCTTTGGGAGTTAGGGTATGACTTTGATTATTTGATTTCGTTTAAACCGAAGATTTTCCAATCTAATTCACGAATTTTCTTTTTTCTTAGAGTAGTTAATCCTCTTGGTCCTCATTCATTGCTTTTTGAATAAGGAATAATCGACTTTTGGGATCAAGATATTCAGGAAATTCATAGCTATTCATATCTTTCTCTTTTATGTGTAGATTCTTGATGATCCACACCAACCCGCTTTCTCTCACATCATTTCCAATCTTTAAGGATATTTTATAATATGTTTTTTCAGCCAAAATTACCTTTTTCAACTCTTATTACAAATTGGTGATTGATTACTCCAGCGATTATATGGCTTTCTTTGCCTTATTAATTTTAGTTTCATTAATCTATATCAGATCTCTTTTTTGACAACACTACTCTTCAATTTTATCTATTCGAAAGGAGGAACCTAATGATTTATGAGAACAACGACCTTTTTCTTCTTTAGAAACCTACTCAGTCATCAATTTTTATTACAATTGAAGTCGGTTTCGTTCTTGAAAGAAATTATGGTACTCTGTGCGTGCCTAATAGAGATGTTTCATGAGTGATTTGATACTAACCTACAGCTACATTTTTTTATTATCAAGTTCTTTCTTCAACAGCTTGGAGCTATTTTCAATAAGCATATAGCGATTTATCATATTGTTTTCACTGGAATGAGTCATTTCAATAATTTAGAGAGCTCTTTCGATTTAATTTTTATAGTCTGCACCGTCTTTAAATTGCTTTGAAGCAGCTAGATCATTATTTTTATGTTGTATTTCCTTCTTACTGTCTTTGTAGCGAGAAAATCTCATCTCAGTTGATTTCTCTCTCTTTAATTTCTTGATAATTTATAGTTCTTCTTCTTTTCTCAATTTTTACCATTCTTAAAGATCGCTTGTCTGCTAAATTGGCCTAATTTAATTTGGAGCAGTATTGCGTTTATTAGACTCGCAGGGCTAATCAAAATGTTGATAGCTCAATTACAAAATGATTACATTTCAGAGATAAGCATGAGATGTCCCTATTGCTTGAGTTTATTTCTAATATGAATTTCTTCAGGCCTTTTATTTTATTTTTTAAATATCTTTATGCTTTTAGCAATATCCTCTATCTAGTAAAAGTAGTACTTTCCTTGAAATGAAGGGTTTGAAAACGCATTTTTTGTAGAAATTTGGGCAGTTCTTCTTTTGGAGTAATTTTATAAAAGTCCAAACTATTTGTATCACTATTGACGATTTTATCGGAGATGTTTTTATCTTATATTTATTTAATGCGCTCCCTGTATTTAGTGACAATCCGCATTTCCTTATTAGAGTACGTCCCCCATTGCCGACAAGAATTTTCGATATTCATACTTTTTTCTATTCTATAATAAAACTTCTAAATAATTTACTTTCGTATATTCCAAAATCGAGATCCAAAGCAGAATATTTAATGAATCAAAACAAATACACCGACCCATTTATAAACTGTTGTATCCAAAAGCAATAGCAATTTGTTCATAATTTAAATAATTTTGTTCATTAGAATTATTTGAAAATTATAATAATCGTCTCATGAACTTATTCATTGCGATATTTCCAATTGGGAAATCATTAATATATTTGATTTCATTAATCTGACTATCATTTTGGACTCATAGAAATTATTTATTTATTTAAATAATTTAACTTAAATGTGTGTTATAGAAATAATATATTTATTCTTTAACATTGGCTAAATCATCATTTGTTTAATGATATTTTGTCCTTTATCTCATTGAGCTCAATGTAAGGAACTAACTGACAATTGCGCAATGAATTGGGGATTAAGCAAGAACCAATTTCAGTGTAATTGAGAAACCATTTTATCAATGACTGCTCGCAATCAACTACAACTCGCACAACATGTCCACTCATAAATTTAACTGGAGTAGGCGACTTTCTACCCATATCGAATATCTTTCCAGTTCCATCGTAACAGATACACTCTTTTTGATCATAAGAATGTCTTTGGCCTTTCCGACTCTGATCCACGATTCCAATAAGTAGCCCATTGTTAACTAAGTTAATGACTTTGACTTCAAAATATGATTTACTTGTTTTGCACAGAAGTTAATTTCCCAAAATTTGAAATCTAGTTTAGTCTCCATCTATTTTTTCGATGGTATCGTCTTCGAGTTTATATTTGTTTAAAAATTGATTTTTTTTATCAATAGTTAAATCAATTTTCTGACCAAGGATATCTTTGATATTTGTGCTGCTATTGGAACTATCTTTCTTAATTAGCCTAAATTATTTTCGAACCTATTTCATTTCTTCTCGTATTTACTATTTTTTTTATTTTTCATTACTGATTTCTCTTTTTAATTGGTTTATAGTCTATACTAATATGCGATTTTGAGAAAGTACATTCATCATTACTTCTTTTGAACTCATCATTTAAATTTCAATGGCCGATAAACGATTTTTATTTTCCTAAAGTTATTTTTTTAGCAAAATGTTATCCTTACTAGCTTTTTATTCGATTTCTTGAAATCTTTTTACATTTAATTCATTGGTGGTGACCAATTTCTGGACTTATAACCGAAGAGACAAGCATAATTCAGTTAATTTTTCTTTTTGTAATTTTATTTAAGCTAAATCTTTTTCAACGATGGAATTCTAAATCATTTTTTTCTCTTCAAATAACTATGGAAGAGGTTTTCGGCTCATTTATAAAATAACTTCCTGCCTTCGTTCAGTATTCCTTGCCCTGATTATATTACAGACTATTATTCCTTCCGAAGTAATCTTGAATTTATTAGGGTCCTCAACATTTTAAACAATATACTCGAACAATGTCTGTAAGTCAAAAAATATTGTCAGGGCTGATTGTGGAATATTTTCAATATTGTAGAACTCTTAAAAAAAATATTTTTATTCTCTGTTCGCAGCGTATACTGAAAGGCCTTCGTTGTATTGAGAAATGTCATTTTTATCTCCTGAAAGAAGGTTAAGTCTTAACAAAAAACTTCCAACGTTTGTTTAGAAATCTTTTAATGGTGTATCTTCCTTCATTGTATTTTCAATAATAAAATTGTAATTTTAATGGCAAAAAATACAATTAAAACTATGTTTAATATTTTATTTTTTGAAAAGCTCTTTTATTTGATATTTCTGACAAACGTGTTTATAAATCAGTAATTAAAAACCAATAGCTGGTCAATATATTATTTTATGTCATATATATAGTAATTTTGCTAAAATATTCTTCATTAATTGACTCTAATTTAACTTACCCAATAATTTATTTTTGTCAAATACAATTTTGGTATTATTGCTTTACAAATAGAAATCATTTTAAAATGTAAAATCACTTATCCTGAGTTTATTGTGATTAATGGTGTACTTGTAAATGTTTATTAGCGCCATTTTTGGTATGTTTATATTAATATTTGGAGATTTGTCTTTAAAATCAGTACTCAATTTTTTCATTTTTATCTTTATTTTTTGATCTTTAATGAATAATGAGTTAATGATAAAAGAAAGCTGACTTATTAGCACACTTTTACAACAAAGATATTGTTAAATGCTTTTATTCATGCATATTAATATTCTTCTTAAAGATTAATATCATCGACATTTTTGCCGATAATGAAATATTTGCGAAAAGGAAACAAAATACAATTTATTAGGCATTTACTAGCAGCTTCCTTATCGTTCCTAAATGAGTATTAGTACCTTATCATGTTATCTTATATTATATAGCGCATAATCAAAATTAAATATAAGTTGATTTTATAATTTTGGATTTAATCTATCTCCAAGGATTATTATTTCAAACAAATATATAATCTGCATCAAACTTTTATAATTAGCAATAAAATAGTATATTATTGATCATGTAAAAAGAAATACTATCATTGAGATATCATTGCTAAAGTATCAGAATTACGTTTAATAATCCACGTTGGAATAATTCTTAACATGTTAAGACTATGTTTACATTGACTTTCAATTGGTTATAGATAATTGCAATGAATCAGCAGCATTATAATGCCTAACGCCAATCCTATCACAATAGAAAAGATGAGCTCATATTGCAGGCAAGTCGATATTGTGTTTTGATAAATCGGGTAGTAAGTAAATTGATCAAGGCTGCTTATATCCGAGCAAGCTTTTGCCAATCCATTATCAATTTGCGAATAATTGGCCAGGATAACATTTGTATTGGAAACATTGCTGACTGCAAGCCATTGCTGTAGTGTTTCTACAACTGAATACACTTATTTTAAAATTGGATAGGGATCTCCTAAATCCATATAGTTATTGGCTGTTTATCTATAAAAATTGTCAATATATTGATTCAGCAAATTTTGAGCTATGCTATCACTTCGATTAGTAACGAGCCGATAAGCAAAATAGTTGAGAAAGCCGAGATATACTTTAACATCTCCAATCCCTTTCAACCTTGTTATTTGATTTTGCATGGAGATTGTTTATTGAGAGCTAAGATAGCATGATAAACCTACAAATCCACATAGCACTAATATTATGATTGTCATGCATATTATGATCTTTTGATTTGAAAATTACCACTCCAATTTTACTAATTCCTATTTTTCGTTTCCTCTGAGAAGAGCTTACTAGGCATCAGGAGAATCCATTCGTTTCAATTGTGGTTGTGGTAGAAATTCACTTTCTGTGTTTTATATAAAATTAGACCTTGTTTTTTAAAGCGGAATTTATTCAATTATTCTTTTATATGATTGATTTTTCATTGCTTACTGCTTTTCTTTAGCCTGCTGATTTTGAATTATTTGCAATAGCGGCTTAACTGGCAATATTTTAAGTAGACTTGAACTGCGCTGCTTTGAGTTTACCTTTAGTCCCTTATTCTACATAAAATTATTACATTTGTAAAGCATCTAATTTACATCCCAGATTCGAAGGGTTCGGTAGAATTGGACAACTTCTATGTTTATCTTATTAAGAATATTTCCAAAGATAATAATGGATATCAAACATAAGATGATAACGGTTAATAGTACGGCTTTTACTGATATCATGCGAGACTATTAATTATTGCTTTCTAAAAAGAAAAAATTTAAATAGGAATTTGCTGCATTCATTGCAATATTGGGAAGAATTTGCTGTCCATTCACTTGGATAAAAATACCTTGCGATTGTAGTCTACGAGTACTTGATGACTTATTGGTAAAAAGCGAAGCTGCAGCTATAAAGCTGGCCAGTCCATCAGAACTGCTGACTGATATATTTGTAGGAGTTAAAGTACCTAGATTTTGAAGTGCAATAATAAAATTGTAGTGATTATTAGAATTATATTCAAGATCGTAAGAGTATGCTTCAGTCACTGTGGAAAGTGTATATACAGTACTACTGATATTACTCAGGTATATTGAGAGAGATGCCATTAATTAAGGTTGATGGTTTAAATGAATAAAATTTGCGGCACTAATGCTCCATATTTTGCCAATATAGAGATTAATGTTGGCTTCATAGAATGCGACATTCAAAGTACCATTCATTTCTGTGTACATGTTCTAAAAGTGGTTTAGAGTTGATGTATGACTTAGGTAAATGTAAACAGCAACTGAAGTACACCCTATAAGACAGAGTAAATATATAATTTTAATGATCCAGTTTATTTTATCCCCTTCTTTTATCTTAATATAATCTTATAACTTCCGTGTCAACGGCAATTCCTTAGATAGATTATCGTTTGTTTGATCATTTTGATTATTTTGGGAATCGGTAATACAAATAGAGAGATCATCTGTTCTTTTTCTTTTTCGAGGAGCATCAGGAACAGAAACACCCTTCATTGAAACGAGTTTTTGATATTAATTAGTTAATGACAATTGTTAAGGAAGTAATTTTGTACTTTTTTTTCTACTTTGAGTCATCTCTTGAATCTCTGAAACATAAACAAATCCCAGTTTCACTCCTAAATAGAGTTTAATTTGGATAACTTAAATTTTAATTTTTTTAGGAATCATCAATTAGTTTCCTTCATCTTCATTCATATTTCCAATCTATAAAACACTATTCTGAACACCTTCTTTTTCAAGTAAATCGAGATTAATTTAAGGGATTAATACACTAAGCCTGACTTATTCTTGCACAATCTGCTTCCCTGATAGTTTGTTGTTCATTAAAGTCACAAAATTTTGATCAATTCCTAGTATCTACCCGTTATTTGCTGAATACATTAATAAGCCTTTACTCTTATCTGCATCGATTTTTTTCATAAAGCCAATAATAACTAAAGAATTCTACTCACTTGTCATCATTCTTACTGTAAGAGTTATGGAAATCATCAGCGAATCTTTGTTTAGAGCAGTTACTGTTCTTTCAGAGAGTCGTGTATATTAGCTTTCACTTTTGACGAAATTCAGCATAAAATTATTGTGTAACTCAGTATATATTTTAGGCATAATTTTTGTAATATTCTTACCGACCAAACCTCCTCTATCAAATCCTAATAGATCTTTGACATAAGTATTGGAGTTCAAAACAACTCCTAAACTACTCCCAATTGTATCGACTGTAATAATACTGATTTATTCATCTTATCTATTATCGAGTCCTCTGGCGCTGCGATGCTTGTTTTCAAGAATTGAGGCTACTTTTTATTTAATTTTTATACATTAACGGATGTTAACTCCAACATTAATAAATAAATCAAAATATTCTTTGGCAGTATATAAACTTTGAGGAAATATTTATGAAATTTTGGTATATTGACCATTGATCTTCACCTGATAACGGTTATATAAGGTGGCTAAATTCCTTAATTTGGCTAAAGATGGGTCAGATTCACATAACTCCTCCCAATATTAGCTGTTATTATCTGCGCAAACAGCTATTAATTATTCAAGTTCTCCAAGTAGCTCATGAAAATGATAGAATTTAGTAAAGTCTCTGCTTTATTTGGTGCCATCTTCGCTTATAAATGCTTCATCTCCTTTTCTAAATTGATATAGCATAAATTAATCTGACAAACTCAATCTTTATTATTGCAGCTCCAAGGATTGATGGATTCCATATGTTTTTTGTCCCTGTAGGCACAATAAATAGC
>Ga0302186_10002685_pt1 | contig 13495 bp, 24 predicted proteins | sample II_Bog_E1_2_FD_198782 | JGI IMG/M metagenome (GOLD analysis project Ga0302186, IMG submission 198782) | Peat permafrost microbial communities from Stordalen Mire near Abisko, Sweden - II_Bog_E1_1 | ecosystem: Environmental > Terrestrial > Soil > Wetlands > Peat | place: Sweden: Abisko... | reverse complement strand
ATTTTTTTACAACAAAAACCAAAATCCAGTATTTTTTATTTTAAAAGATCATTTCACAAGGAGGCTTGGCAGTCAACAAACTAAGTCAGAAATAAAATTCATATTTGAACAGAAATCAATGAACATAATTCAATTTTTTTATTAAATAATGTTGTTCTGATGTATTAATTTTAAACGCTTTAAAAAAAAAGTCCCAGACAATCAAGAATATTCTTATAATAATCAAATCAATAATTTGAATAAAACCTCTCAATGTCCCTTTGTCTGATCTGTTGTTCCCCTTCACTCTTATCCCACCCCTTGCCATCATGTTCCTGCATATTTTGTCCTGACTGCTTGTATTCATGGTTCTTTTTAAAAATTAATGATTATTCATTCAAATCCACCGATAAAATCAATTGCCCCAACGAGTTCTGCCTTGCTAAATATTCTATAGGATCCGAGCTTCTTTCGAACCAGTCCTTCACAAAATTGCAACAAGAATCTTTAGAAAAGGCGACTTTTCTTAAATATCTCCAAAACACTTCAGATGTTATTGGTTGTCCAAGCGGATCTTGCAATTACTATGGCTTTTCCAACCCAGACGAAGTTTGTAAAGATAAATATCAATGTGAGATTTGCGGGAATTCATGGCAAGAAAAATCCTTCATGCCTGAGAAAATTTTCGAAAAAATCGACCGAGTTATCACAGGAAGAATGATAAGCGAGCTCCTTTCCTATATATATCAAGAAGCATTCACTGAAAATTGCCCGAATTGTCTGATAAGCATTTCTAGAAATGGAGGTTGTTATCATATGACCTGCAAGAAGTGTGGATTCCAATTTTGTTGGTATTGCAAGCAAAAATATGAGGGACATAAACTAAACGTTTGTATGATGAACATGCTTGTGAAGCTTTTTATCCTCTTGATCTTGGTTTTTTGGGTTTTGGGCAGTTTCGGACTACATCGAGTGGTTTGGGAAACTTTGATAGCCTGTTGTTGTTTTGCCTTAAAATTTATGATATTTTATAACATTGTTTTGATGATGTTCCTCTTATACGCAATTTATGTTTATCAATATTTTCAGCTACGAAATGATATAAAAAGAAGGAAACCAGAGGCAGGAGTGGTTTTTTTCGGCAGCATTTCATTGTTGGTTTTGATATTTTTAATTAGAAAAGGATGTGTGCTCGAATGTTTGATTTGGTGGAGTTTCGAAGCGATTTTGGTGGCATGCGTTTATAATTTAATTAACTTGTTCACGTTCGTGTATAAGAATTGGATTTCTCTTGTAGAATAGCAATTTAGATATATATTATGTTGTAATAATTGTTTTATGATGAATTTCTATGTGTTTTTTTTATGCTTAATTAAGAACATTAGCTTCAAAAATATTACAAATATATATTTCAGATTAATGGGAAATCGATGTTTCAAAAAAATACAAAAGATCAAAAGTAACGAAGAGGAATTTTCTCCTCCTTTAAAGCTTCCCATTGTCAAAAAACAAAGCATTGTCCGCACTACTGACGATCTTATACCCAATAAGTTATTCCTTCCTTTAAATTTAAACCCTCTTTCTCTTGATAAAAACTCCTCCGAGAATTTGAACAACCCGAGCTTTTACCCACCCCAAACCCCACGAACTATCGTCCATACAAGCAGTCTTCAAAAAAGAAGGAATTCAGAAGTAATTTTATATTAAATTTATAGAGAAATTAACTGTGGATTTAAATAGGGCCAAAAAATGGTGAATCATTATCTTATTTTAGAGAATATTGGAGAAGGGTCCTACGCTAAAGTGAAATTGGCCAGTCGAAGATTATTAGGAGTTGAACAGAAATACGCATTGAAAATTTTTTCTAAGTCTGTTTTGAAGAAAAAAATCGATTTTTATCATGACAAACTCGGACGTAAATTTTTCTGTTTGAAAATAAAATTCATAAATTTTCACAGATGTTAAAATAAAAAACGCGTTTGAAGATGTCAAAACAGAAATCGCAATAATGAAAAAACTCAACCATCCAAACCTCATAAAATTGCATGAAGTCATAGATGATCAAAGAGCTGAACAGCTATATATGGGCAAATAATTTCTCATCTATTTATTCTGAAATAAAATAAAAATAAAAAGCTAGTCCTAGAATATGCAGCTGGAGGTCAAATAATTAATTGGGAGCAAAAACTTCGAAAATTCACTCTCAATTGTGCTTCGGATGAACCAGGAGGCTTTTTATCTGAAAATTACTTAAGGAAAGTCTTTAGAGATTGTATAAAAGGAATTTCTTATTGTAACTTTTTCCAAAAAGAATTGAAAAAATATTATCTTAATGAATAGTGCATAGCAACGGAATAATTCATCGGGATTTAAAGCCCAGCAATATTTTACTTGATGGGGCAGGAGTTGTGAAAATATGTAAAAAAACAATATTTGAAATAAACTTATGAAATTTTTGTCAAAAATTAAAGGTGATTTCGGTGTGTCAACTGTTCTGAATAACAGTGATGATAGAATTCGAACTATGGCTGGGACTTTTCATTTTATGTCACCTGAATCTCAAGCCATTATGGCTTCTGAAGGATATTCTGGAAAAGCTGCAGATATCTGGGCTTTGGGAGTGACTGTTTTTGCCTTTACTTTCTTAGAATTACCGTTTGATGATGATAACCTTGATAAAATTATTAAATCTATTCAAAATAAAAAGTTGGATTTCTTCTCTTTTCAATATTTTATTAATGTTTTAGAGTAACTTTTCCTAAATCTCGAAAAATCAGCAAGGAATATACTCATCTTTTGAATGCAATGTTGGAAAAAGATCCGAAAAAAAGGATAAAAATAAAGTAAATTTCCATACAATTAATTTATTCTGTTATGGCTTTAGAGAGATCTGTCAACTGCCCTGGGTGAATAAGGATTTCAATCCTTTAGATAAAGAAATGTATGATTTTTACAGAAATGATTGAAAATATATTATTAAAATTAATTAGTGAAGAACAGAAGAAAATTGATGAACTTTCAGCCATTGAAATTGAGAATGCCTTTTTGCCGATAGAACGAGTGGTTTTCTTGGTAAATTTCGAACATTTTACTTACAAAGAAACAAAAGAAATTCTGATTTTATTTAGAAAACTTTTGTCCGGAGATGGAAAAGCATCAAAAGTTCAAGATCCAGTTCACAAAAAAGAATGCATGAAATTTTTGAATCATAAATTATTTACACTTTTTATTTAAAAGTCAAGAGAATGACGAAGTGGAATCAAAAAGTGAAATTGCATCACCTAATGAACATTCACCTGATATTAAAGAGGTTGATGAAAATGAATCAGATTCAGTTTCGGATTCTGATTCGAAATCTTCACATTCAAATAATTCAAAAAAATCTAACAAATCCAAAAAGTCAAAAAAGTCAAAAAAGTCCAACAAGTCCAACAAGCCACCACCACAAGTTTAGTTTAAATCTAATACTAATTTTGTTTTTAGATTAATTCGCTGTTAAAAACTTGTGTTCAAAAATATTATATCTAAAACGAAATTTAAATATTTTATAAAAAACTTAGAAAAATAATAGTTTTTTCAAAACGAAAAAAATTAAAAATAATTAAATTCAAAAACACAATACCCAAAGAACTTCATGAACGATTACCCTTGCACGGTCGAAAAATGTGGTCGTAAATTCTCAAAAAAGGAAGAATTAAAAGACCATTATCTCCGTCGACACACCGGTCAACCCCTTTCCAACGGCCTTTCAAATCCCCCAAAAAACCCCTTCGAAACCTTCCATTCTGAAACAACTCTTAACCTAAAAATCAATAAAATCCTGAAGACAGAGGCCGCCAAAACTATCATAAAGAAGCCCCTATCGCTTCAAAGAAAGAAAAACCCCACTCCTTTGATAAGACCGATAAACCCAGAAAAAATTCCACAAAAGGCAGCATCTTCCAAGGAAATTCCAGAAGAAAGTTCTTTCAAAAATATTACAGGAAATTCATTATTGGAAGAGAAATCTCATGAAAACACGACAAGTTATAGCACAAGTTTCAACAATGCGGCTAATGATAATTTTGTTGGGAATCTCGTGGATTTGAATCAGGAAAAGAAAGCTTTTGAGGATTTAATGAAGGATGAGGATGATGAAAATGAATTGGATATTTTGGATTCTCCCGACAAAAAGGAAAATGTAGAACTTGAACAAATCATGGATTCGAAAAAAAAGCTCACTGAGGATTACCTGGTCATGAAATCCGGAATTTTTGACAAAATAGAACAGATATCAACAGTAAAACTTAATAAAAATAAAGGATTTTTTGGATTTTTAAAAGGATTTTTAGCTTGTTTTGCGGGATGAAGGACTCTATGTCTTCGAAAGCCATGAGAAATTAAATATTGAGAGATTTATTGGATTGGAATATCTCTGTCTTTCTCATAATAAGCTGTTTAATCTTCATGGAGTAGGAGAATGTGTCAATCTGATTGAATTAAATCTCAGCTTTAATAACATTGAGGACATTTATCCATTGAAAAATTGTCAGAAATTGGAAAAGCTATGGCTTTCAAACAACCGAATTTCAGAGATAAAGATTTTGGTGGAACTCAAGAATCTCAAACTAGTGTCTTTATATAAGAATAAATTGAAAAGTTTAGATGAAATTGTGGTGGTTTTCAGACAATTGCCCAAGTTGGAAGAATTGGATTTGGATCGAAACCCAGCAACAAAAAAATATCTTTATAAATATGATGTTTTATATTCTTTGCGACTCAGCACACTTGACGGAGAACATGTCTCTGAGATAGATTACGAATTAGCTAAAAGTTTCAAAAAGGAAAGAATATCAAAAGCAAGTAAAAAAAGAGAAAATATAAAAATTGTATTTTACTTTCAAAGAAAATTTGGATGATCCAAACCTACAAAGACCAAGCACTGCTCCAGGTAAAATCAGGGCTCATTTCCAAAGCAGTGATCTTTTGAATGTTGGAAAGGGGGATGACAATTATACAGATAGATTTAAAGACAAAATTGGGAAATTAGCGAAGGAAGCTAATAAATTTCTAAATGACATTCCTGAAGGAGCAGAAAAATACTATGAAATTGAGCAAGATTTGGAAGTTTATAATTAAATAGAAAATAATGAAAGTTGATTTGAAAGGTTTTGAAAGATGAAAGAAATCAACTGAAAAAAGATTTGGAAGAATCGCAAGGAAGAGAAGAACAAATGGCAAGGAAAATAAAGAATTTAGAAACAGAAGCTTTAATCAAACAAATAGAATCGAATAGCGCATATATTTTAGCTGATGAAAATAAGAATCTGAAAGATAAATTAAGAACTTATGAACATTTGTTTGAGGATGAATCAAAACCAGAGTCGAAATTCAATTACCTAGTATTTATTATTAAATTTAATAAATATTAGGTCAGTATATTTGGAGAAATTGTTTGTTGCACATATGAAAATTGATGAACTTTTGTCTGAAAATTCCAAATTGCAAGCTCAAATCGGGCCTAAAACTGAAAAACCGAAGAAAAAAGACACTCCTCAATTTTACAACACTTTTTCACATTTTCCCAAATTCAATGAATCGACTTCCTCTCCATTTAAGAATGACCAGCCTCTTTTTAATCAAAAAAAACCATCTTTGAACAAAAGTTTAACTTCGTTTTCAAATGAAGACAAAACCGTCGAAGCTGAGTTCCAAAAGAACTCTGAAAACATTGAAAAACTGAAGCTAGAATTGAGGTGAATTTTATGATAAATTTTCTAAACATTGTTAAATTCAGATCAATGATGGCGGCAGTGGATGAACAAAACCATGAAGATTCCTTTGGAGATAATAATATATTTGATCCGGAGTTAGAAGATTCGAAGTTTTAAGTTATTTTCCTTTAATTTTGTGAAGTGATAGTTAAAAAAAATAAATGAGAAAAGTTTACTTTGTGTAAAAACAAAAATATTCAATTTTTTAAACAAATAGTGTATTAATAAAGTTTAACTTAGTTCAAAAGAATTTGAAAGGGTTCCGAGAAAATTTTAGCACCGGACTAAAAAAACGCGAACTGTTGAGTTTTGAATTGTCTTTATATCTTGAATTTTCTTCGAGACAATTGTTTTTATTTTTTTTGACACTTTCTAATAATCGGGGATACATATTCTTCCAATCATAGAGCATATCATTTTTTTTCTCATTTGAACTCTTTTTTAAATTGCAAAATTTAAATTTTTTTTAAAAATTACATCTTCTTCTTCAATAAATGAATTATCTTCTTCCTTCAAATTTTGATATAAAGACAAATTCTCATTGATTTCTTCGAAATCATATTATATTTCTATTAATTTCTAAAAATACCTTTTGCTTTTTCATTTTTCGCATCAATTCCATCTGAAATATTTTCTAAAATCGATAATTTTTTGTCGAGGTAATTTTTTTTCCCATGATTTCGTCTCAAGACTAAATTGAATTTTTCAATGGTTTGTTCTAAATTTTCATTGATTTCGAAAACAGTCGCTATTCTTTTAAGTTTAGAATTAGTAAGAAATGAAATTTAATCTAACCTCAAATCAATGTTGACAATTTTTCCTTCCATTTCTTTAAATTTCCTCACTTGTTGCATTAAACTTTTCCTTATTCTTTCATTTCTGTTTTTTTCATTATCAAGTGATATTTTTTCCGTCAGAACAAATAATTGTAATTCTCGAACATTTCGTTTATTTATTGTAGTTTCTTCATTGATTTGTTTATTTTCACTTAATTTGCTTTTATTCAACGCCTAATAATTATTATTTTAATAATAAATGGTGAAATAAAATATGAAATAAAATGCAAAATTACCAAAAAACTATATATTTCATTAATTTCTCTCGACAATTTATCAAAATCATCCTTTTCAAAGTTACTGCCTCGATTCTCAGAAGAACTTTGACTTTTGGCCATTTTTATCAAATCCAATTTCCTTTGGTAAATCTTCTTAATGCTTTCCTTTTCTTCCAAAATTTGGCTTTGTAAAGCCAAGACCTCACTTTCTTGAATTCTGTTGCGATATTTACTTATTTTCGCATTAATTTCTTGTTCTTGAACTTCTTTAAATTCTGACAAATCTTCTTGGAATTTTTGCAATATCGTTTTTTTTTCAATTTCCAATTTCTTTTTAAAAATTTCCTCTTGTCTTGATTTTTGTAATTCTGCCAAAGAACCCTCATTTTCTAGATTTAACTCACTTAATTCTTGTCTCTTTAGTTCTAAAATCTGTTCCATTTTCTCGATTTCCTTATCCTTTCTCGTACGGATTTTCTTTAGTTCCTCGACTCTAAATCGATCCAACGTTTTATCATTAATTTCTTTTATTTCTTTTTCGATGTTTTTCTTCTTCAAATTTAAAGGTTCAGAATTTTTTGTTGATTTTGCTTCGGGAATGGCTTTTTGATTGTTTTTCATCTCCTCTATTTTCTTAAGTTTTTCATTGAAAATTGCAACTTGTTTTTTTTTGAAATTTTCATTAATCTCTGAATTTCTTTTCTGTGAATCCTCTTTGAAGATGTTTTTCTTGTTTTCGAAATTCTTGGCTATTTCTTTTTTTTTCTTCAAAAGATTCTCTTCAAATTCTTTATTGAGCCTGTTCTTTAAGGGGCCTTCGTCTATTTCAGTCGATTGCATATCGGCTATGGTCTTTATTTTCTTTTCCTTCATATTTTGAATATCAATTAAAAGCTGATCTTCCAATTTGATATGTATTTCGGCCTGTTCATCCATCAAGTTCTTTTCGAATTTATCTAAATAGCCTTCCTTTTCATTAATAAGCTTCTCCATATTCATTTGATACCATTTGTCAATGTCTTTATTCGAACTGCTGCCAAGACTAAGTTTTAATTTCCTATTTTTTAAAGGGGAGCTTTTGTTGGTTTTGCTCTCGATGCCTGGTTTTTCTATGGATTTTGAATTCAATGAGGAGGAATTCAAATCCAAAAAATCTTTATTGAAGTTTTCCTCGGCTTGGAACGATTGGCTTTTCTTCGAATGGTTCGAACTGATATTTGAAATATTCATGATCTTATTTCCAACTTTATTCGGTAATAACACCTCTTCTTCCTTTTCAAGCTTATTAAGTTCCAACTCTTTATTCGAAATCTGAGTTTTTTGAGACTTTACGGGTCCCAAGCCTTGTAATTTCCCTGCTTTTTTCCTCATTTGTTTCTCTTTTTCTGCTTGTTTCTTCGCCTTTATATCACGAGATTTTATTTCCTGAAACAATCCACGATAAAAATCGTCAAGAGGATGATTCACCATAACTTCCTCTGTTTCAGGGTTGTGAAAAAACACATCCCCCTCTTCGTTTTTGCAAACTTCCCATGGCTCAGGCACTGGAGCTCTCAATCCTTCTAGGGCTATGTAAAGATAGTCTTTATCTTCTTCGGGGTCCATACCCAGACATTTGGCATATTCAATTAGATCTTCAAATAATTGTTAAAATATTGTTAATTTAGAAGGAATAGTTACCATCTTCTGTTGGTTGGAATTCGTCACCATCTTCTTCCTGCATTTCCTCCAAACCTTCTTCAGGATCAAAATCGTATTCGTATTCCTCTTCTTCCATTGAACAATGTTTTTATTTTATTAATAAATATATAGAAAATAAACTTTGTTTTATTATTTTCAAATGGAATCAAGGTCGTATTTTATTGAAAAAACAAAAGACAATTTGATGTTCCATGAAAAAAAAAACCTCAGGAAAATATTTTTCGGAATAGTTCCTATATTAAAATAATTTGAATAATTAGTCTCAATCAGTCCATAACTCTTGTATCACTAAATTGAAACCGAAATCAAAAATCACCAAAAGTCCGACTGTTACAATCGACATTAAAGCTGATGTTAAAACAGTCAAATGCCTCAAAAACGGATAAACCTGTTTCTCATAATAGAGGTCATGTCCAAGCAAAACCACACCATAAGTGAAGAAAATCACTAGAAATACATGGAATTGCTTTTCCATTGGAAATTGGAAGCGTCTATGTTGTTCCCAGACTAGTTCCAAGAGTAGAAACAGGAAATTGATCAAATGGAGCCAAACATCGACTATCCAAGGTATTTGAACAGTTTCTTCAAGTTTTTTCGGGATGAGCATTTCTGGTGCGATAATCTTCATTAACCAAAAACTGACAACTACTAAACAAGCAACAGACAAATTAGTTTTCAAATAAACTAACAATAATTTTGGACATCGTTTCACAGTTGATGCAGGATAGCTATTTATATAAAGCCGGATGTTGTAAAAGAACACAATCAGATAATAAATCACAATGGAAACTTGATTAAGACTAGTCAGATAACAAAGCTTTTGGAAAAAGGTTCGATTGCCGATTTTGCTGGAGAGAAATTCTATGAGAAAATAAGCATTCAACAGGAGGATCGCGAAATGATAGAGGATTCGGATCTCGATGAAGGCAGGGACTCGTTTGAAAGTGTCCTTAAAATTTATTTGCATTTGAAAATTCAAAATAATTGTTTTTAATAATTATCCGGCTGTTTTTTAAAGATCAAAAAGGGTTCGGATAATTTGAAAATAAAAAAATAAAATTATTATAAATTTTTTTTATTTTGTTAAGACATATATTTTTAAATATATTGAATTAATTTTCATTACCTAAAAGATTAGGTTTTTTTCTTTAATTATAAAAATTATAAAATTCGGATAGTTTTCATATAGAAAAGACAGGAAAAAAACAAAGGATTTTTAATTAGAGGCTTTTTCATCGCTTTTATAATCTGGGTGTTTTAATTTCAAATGTTGCAACATCGAACCTTCAGATCTAAAATAAGCATTAATAATTAATATAAATATTTTGAGCATAATTTTTCACCCATATGCTTTTGAACAATTCAAAATTGGACATCTATAATGTTTTTGAATTTCATTCGCTGATCTACGATTTCTTTTCCTCTTTTCTTCAGTGGCGAAGGAAGAGGAGGAATTTTCCTGTACTTTTTTCTAAAAAAACAAAAAAAATATTCAACAATCATCAAAAAAAAAAATTGCCAAAAATTACCTCCAAAGCTTTGATTCTTTGTAGTAGCTCATTTTTCTCCGCAAGAAGCTCCTTCATCTAAACGAATAAAAATTAAATGAGTAAAAGTTAAAAATGTTCGTTTTTTTACTTGCGTTGTTAAAATAACATTTGCAATATACAAGCGGCAGGATTCTTGGTAATAATTTACATTTTCTTCTTTTGGTTCTTGATGAAAAGTAATAAAGAGGTGAAGAAAAAAGAATTACTTTGGAAAGCAGTTTGATTTAAAGGCAAATTTTTGTTTATAAGCAGACTTTTTGACTCATTTATTGAAGTTTCATTAGGATTCATTTTAAAATTAAAATTTTCTTTGTCAAATAAAACAATTTAAAATATTTAAGCAAATATGAATTTTAGATTTATAATAAATAAAAATCTTTTCTAAAAGTCTCAAAAAAAAAGCAAACCGAATCGAAAGAAGAAAAAAATTAATATTTTAAAATTTGCAAGAAGGCACGAAAGTGTATTTATGTATTATTTGATTGTTACATAAAAATGGCAAGTGCCGAGATCAATTCCTTATGAAAACATTTTTCAATATTTATTTTTGAAAAGTTTTGCACATAAGGAACAAACTTCTCAAAGTCTTTAAAAGAATATATAGATATTGCTAGATTTATCGAAGACTGATAGATAAAATGTCTATTTAAATCTTCTTTAATTTTTTTTTTTTATGCAAAAAAAAAAAATATGGATGATTTTTGTTGTTTTTTTTTCCCTCAACTTTTTTAAGAGGGATAAAAAAAAAAATTATGTCTAAAAGAACAACATACTCTTGCTAAAATAGATAGATTTAAAAAAAATAAAAAATAAAAAAATTTATGTCAAAACGAACACCAGCTGATTTCCTCAAACAGGTCCTCGGTCGATACGTCAACGTGAAGCTTTTAGATGGTACCGAATATGTGGGTATTCTGGCTTGCTTAGATGGTTTTATGAACATCGTTCTTGAACAATTGGAGGAATATGAAGAGGGGGAATTGAAAAATAAGCATAGTGAAGCTTTTATTCGAGGGAATAATGGTAAGAATTTTTATTTTTGAATTTTTTTTATTCAGATTTGACATATTTTTTAAATAAAGTATTTTACATCAGCGCCTTGCCAATGAAGAAAAGCAATGAATAAAGATCAGAATTTTTCTTGTTTATTACTTTTTCGAATCAGAAAATTAAAACTAAATTCAAAAAAAAAAATCCCAAAGAAAACATATATTTTAAATAAAATAATCCAGATTTTCTTCATACTAACTCCCATGAGCAAAGACACCGGTATAAAATCCTATTATGTTAATAAAATCGAAGCCCTTGAACAACTCATCAATGATAAAACGCAAAACCTCAAGAGATTAGAAGCCCAACGTAACGATTTGAACAATCAAGGTAAACTAATTTTTTAAAAAAACGCCCAAAATTCCAAAAAAAACATTATTTTTAATTAACACATAGTTCGTTTACTGCGAGATGAAATCACTGCATTGCATGAATCAGGCTCCTACGTGGGAGAAGTGGTGAAACAAATGGGTAAAACCAAAGTTTTAGTGAAAATCAACCCTGAGGGTAAATATGTTGTGGGGATTGACAAATCGATAAAAATCGAGGATTGTGCGCCTAATACGAGAGTGGCTCTCAAAAGCGATTCATATATCCTTCATAAGATCCTGCCAACCAAAGTCGATCCTTTGGTTAGTTTGATGAAAGTCGAAAAAGTGCCAGATTCCACTTATGATATGATCGGAGGGTTGGACCAACAAGTGAAAGAAGTCAAGGAAGTCATTGAATTACCTATAAAACATCCTGAGATTTTCGAAGCTTTGGGAATTTCACAACCAAAAGGGGTTTTGTTATATGGACCTCCGGGAACTGGAAAAACTTTGTTGGCTAGAGCAGTGGCTCATCATACCGATTGTACATTCATAAGAGTGTCAGGATCTGAGCTTGTGCAGAAATACATTGGTGAGGGGGCACGAATGGTGAGAGAATTGTTCGTAATGGCCAGAGAGCATTCACCTTCTATTATATTTATGGATGAAATCGATTCCATTGGAGGACAAAGAGTCGAAGGAGAAAGAGGAGGGGATTCTGAAGTGCAAAGAACAATGTTGGAATTGTTGAATCAGGTCTGTTTTTGTATTGATTTATAGTTTTCTAAGGATTTCTATTAGCTTGATGGATTTGAAACGACACAAAACATTAAAGTTATTATGGCAACGAACAGAATTGATATTTTGGATCAAGCTTTGTTGAGACCTGGAAGAATTGATAGGAAAATCGAATTTCCTAATCCTACAGTGGAGGCGAGAATTGACATTCTTAAGATACATTCGAGAAGAATGAATCTGATGAGAGGAATTGATATGAGGAAACTTGCTGAAAAAATGCCAGGAGCATCAGGTGCTGAAGTGAAAGTAAAAATTTTAAATAAAAATATGGTTTTTCAATGCTATTTCATCCACAGGGGGTTTGCACTGAATCTGGGATGTTTGCTCTAAGAGAAAGAAGAATTCATGTAACTCAAGAAGATTTTGAAATGGCAGTTGCGAAAGTTATGAAAAAGGACTTGGATAAAAACATGGCAATGAGAAAGCTTTGGAAATAAAAAAAATAAATTGCAAAAAGAAAAAAAAAATTAAAAAATACCAAATTTTTTTTCTTTATTTCGAAATTCGAATTTTATTGAAACATTGTTTTTGTTCAAGAAAAACAAAATTAATAAAAATTTGTAGATGATTTCTGAAGCCAACAATCTTAACCCCTACATTACCTCTATTGAGAAGGAAGATGAAGAGCTAAGTGAGTCAACCAATCATTCTGGCGAAGAGCTGGTTCAAGAAGAGGCATTTCTCATTCCTTTGGAGCAAGTTTCATATGAAATCCTGGAAAAAAAAGAGCAAATTCCCATTAAAGTGAGGATTGTATATGTGAATGATGATGTTTATGAGGGTGAAGTGGATTCTCAAGGTTTAAAAGAAGGTTGGGGAATTTATTTGTATAGTAACAATGAAAAATATGAAGGGTTTTGGCAAAACAATAAAATTCATGGATATGGCAAATATTTGTTCAGAGCTGGTGAGAATTATGAAGGGGATTGGTATGAAGGAAGAAAAGAAGGGGTCGGAATTCTAAAATTTAATCAAGGGGATCGATATGAAGGAGAATTTTATAAGGATGAATTTGATGGAAAAGGCACTTTTTTTTATTCAAATGGAGATAAATTTGAAGGAGAATGGAAGACCGGAAAAAAACATGGGCAAGGGACATTATGGGGAAAAGAAAGGAAAATCATTGGGGAATGGTTGGAGGACGAATTACAACATTTTTAAAGAGAAAAAAATTTTAAATTATTAACATTTAATAAAACTTATTTATAAAAAAATGAGTTTTTATTGCTAAAAAATGTTTTTATCGGATTTTTAAATTGATTATGAAAACTTTTCGGAAACCAAATTTAAAAATTTATT
>Ga0302186_10002683_pt1 | contig 13500 bp, 9 predicted proteins | sample II_Bog_E1_2_FD_198782 | JGI IMG/M metagenome (GOLD analysis project Ga0302186, IMG submission 198782) | Peat permafrost microbial communities from Stordalen Mire near Abisko, Sweden - II_Bog_E1_1 | ecosystem: Environmental > Terrestrial > Soil > Wetlands > Peat | place: Sweden: Abisko, Stordalen... | reverse complement strand
TTTTTCCTCATTTTTTTCCTCATTTTTTTCCTCATTTTTCTCTTCATTTTTCTCTTCATTTTTTTCCTCATCCATTTCTTCATTTTTCTTTAGTTCCTCCTCAAAACAAGGATCTTCTAATAAAGACCCTGGGGAAAGCGAGATTTTCGAGATATTTCCCTTATTATTACTGATAAGAAGTTCTGGCTCGAAATCATCGACTTGACTGGTTTGTTTCTCAATATATTTCAAAGTCCCTGGTGAGATTTTATTAGAATTGGCTTGATTTTCAGGAAATCTCTGATAATTCCTATCGATGGAATTCCTGAAATCAGTGCTTTTATATATAGATTCGAAATCCCCATCGATTTTCTTATATTTTTTAGCTGAGGCGATTTTCTCGATATTTTCCTGAACTAAAGCCAAATCGAAAAAACCTGGGCTTTTCGATTCCTCAAATTTCATGGTTTCAATGAACTTTTGGACTATTGTGGGCATTTCTTCTTTGAATTGAGGTTCGGCTTGGATTTCAATAGAAATATTGAGGTTTTTCAAGGCATCGGATAATCTTCTTCGAGGGCCATTATTTGAAGAATTCCTCCTTTCGAAGTTATTAGTCCTTTTAATGAATTTTTAATTGAATTATTAGAAAATTTATATAGGAAATTACTCATTATTGAATTCTTTTCTATTGGTTTGGCTAAAATAAATAAAAGGTCTTTTTAGAATAAAGATTAATATAAATATGGACTTTTTGCAAATCGAAGCGTTTAATTGACATCCGCTCAGGATTTCTCCCAAATTGAAGCTATTTTCAAAGCCTTCTTCTTTATTTACATTGTCCTCTGTTTTTCCAATAATTTCAAAGCTCATTTCATCCTTTTTATCATCATTTCTAGCCATTTCCTCATTCAAATTACTTGGATTATTAAAGAAAAAAGCCTGGTTTTTCTGTGATTCCGAGTTGTTTTGAAATTCGCCCAAAGCCTCATTTTCAAAGAAGCCTTTTCTCTTTGATTCCTCGATTGAAATATCAATGAAAAGCTGATCGAAAGCCTTTCTTTGATCAACATTAATAATTTCATGATCCTTTGTTTCTTCCTTAGGTAAAACATTAGAGAATTCTTCTTTTTGATTTTCGTATATCTTCTCGAAAAAGGACTCATCTTGTTTCAAGACTTTTAATTTAAAGAAAGGTTAAAAACAGATATATTATATATATAAATAATGAAAATACCAAAAGGACTTAAACTCAAGCCAAATTCATTGAATTGTTTCCTTTCATCAATAGAATCATTATTCTCAAGGAAAAGTTCTTCATTTCTTAAAGAAAATATTAGAGTTTTTATTCCTAAATCAAAAAGGCTTTTTACTTGAGGAAGTTACGTTGATGAATAGCCCCCCAACTGATTCTCCTATGATTAGTGTTTTTTTGTAAGGAATTCTTTGGTTTCAAGATCCCTTTGATAGTTTTAGCGTCTTTTTGGCTTGAATTCATCTCAGGATCGAATAAATATGATTGCACGTTCATTTCTCTACTATAAAATCAGGATTTTGAGACTTTCCTCCTTTTTTTAAAAAAAAAGCTTTGATTTTTAAATAAATTCGAACTCAAAGCTTTTTTGATTTCGATCGTTTGAATTTTGTTAACAGAAAATACCTTTTTTAATTAAAAAAACCCTGATTAAAGAATTAAATTTACTTAGGAAAAGAAAATACATAAGAAATATAAAATTGTCTAATAAAAACAAAGCTTTTTTTCCTTTGAATTGTCTTTTTTATTCATTTTTAATAAAAAAGCCTTGATTAAACATAAAAAAAAAAACCCTTTAAAAAAAAAGCGCTAATTTCTTCAATAAACAAGTCTTTTGTTTATTTCCAAGGCTTTTTCCCTTAAATAAAACCATTCAATTAAAGTTTCAGAATTTTGTCTTAAATCCTTAAAATGGGCACTCATCTATCTAAGAAGTCTAAAATCAATAAAATCAACGTTTCGCCTATAAAGGATTCATCTTTGACTAAATCCACACCAGGTAATTTCTTAGAAAAAGAGGAGAAAAAGGACACATTAAATCATGAAACTCTCGATAAACCCAAAGACTTAAAAATCCCAAAAGAAGAGGAAAAACTACTTATCAAAACCCCACCTAAAATCAATAAAATAAGCGCTTCTCTGGATGTAAAAACCTAATAACTCCTATTTCTTAAATATAATAGCTATTTGATAATAGATTCAAGATAACATAAAGGAATTACCACCTAAAGTCAATTTCAAGAGTTCAATATCTGATATTAGGAAGGAATTTAAAGAGGCTTCTTTGCCGGATTCCAATGAGAATAAGTCCTTGAAAAAGAAACATTCCAATAAGGTTATCATCCTTTAATATAAGATCTTGATATTATTACTATAGAAAAAACGCAAAACCACCTCCTTTCATAACTCTCAAAATACCAATAAAACGCCTAAAGATCTAATAAAACCCTCTAAAGACTTAATAAATAATAAACCTTCGAAAGACAAGAATTCGAAATCCCGTGAAAATTCAACTAATCAAAAACAACAGTCCTCAGAAGTTATTAATAACAATAAATTACAGAAGAGATTGACTTTAGCGCCTGATGGAGGGAAATCCCCTAAGAAATTGCCCAATAGTAACAATAATTCAGTGAATTCGTTCTATAGTTCTTTGGGTTCTGTGAATATTGAGAATTATTACCTTCATAAGAAGGAGAAATCCTTTATGGAATTACAAAAAAGCCTTATTGAGAAGGCTTGGGATGAGGAAATTGTGAGAGATATCCTGAAATTATTAAGATCTTATATGGAGGTGGAGATTTCCAACAGGAATTGGATTCGGTTTTTCTTTATATATAGATATTTTTACCTACTTAGTCTTTATTTCTTTAGTTGTTATCCAATAGATTCTGATAAAAATGGCTTTATTTCTTTAGGAATAGAGGATAATATTGGCCAAAAGATGAAACTCCAGATCTTTTTCCATAGAAACCTATATCTAATCAACACTATAATGAAGAATCTCTTGATTTATCAGGCTTTTGACTTCGATTCCCTTGTAAAAATCCATGAAATCACCTTCCGAATCAATAGAAAACTCGAGCTTTTCTATATATTCCTTTCCCAAGAACATCATATCTCTCTTCAGGAGGTCTTTTCTAGAAGAAGTTCTGAGAAAAAAGACTTCACTCAAGGCGAAATCGAGCTTTTCATAAAACAGGCTTTCCAATTGCTTCAATGGTTAAATTCAAGGAGCTATTTCCTTAATGAATTTCTCTTTGAAAATGTCTTCTGTTGCTTGAAATCGATAGGCAGTAAAAGCAATAATCCCATTGAGTTCAAATATGACCTTTTACCTAGATTTGATAGGCTTTTATATGAGAAAATCGAAGCTAATATGGATTTAGCTTCGATTTCTAAGAGAAATAACTTATCTATATGTTCTATAGCGATAAGTCTTATAACAATGATCGAACATGAGGAATTGAAGAAGATAAAATCCTCGAAAATATTATTGAGTTTCTTGAAAAATAACAGGACTTTTCATCAAAATCTCTCTTTTTTCCTTCAGACCTTTTTCGAGGACAATTTATTAGGCTATAATTTAGAACAATCTAATCAATTTTATCTGGAATGCATCCAAAATTCAATAGAAAGTCTTAATAAACCCAAGCTTTTTAAAGAAAAAGCCTCGGTTTTCGCTATTAAGCCTGATTATGAATATCTTTATTATTTTAAAGACGAAATCCTATATTTTTATTTAGAAAACGAGAATAAAACAAGGGCTTTTCGCTTATTACATAGCGATTTCCAAGATTCTTTGCTTATATATGCGCATTTCCTTGATGAAGCTAATATTCTTCATTATATCTTTTCTTTCAAAGATTATAATATCTGCAATTATTCAAGACTTTCATTAGAAGATTCGCAATTAACTCAAGAAAACCTGCTTATTTTAAAGGAAATGTTCAAACTTTTATTGTCTGAAAACAAAGCCAAAAAAGGACTTGATAAAATCTTCAAAACTTCGGTTTTCTCATTAAAAGAATTAAAAGTCTTGTTAAAACTCGAGCCTTCAGATCAGAAAAACGAGGCTTTTTCTAATGAATTGACCTCGATTTTCATGAAAATCATTCCTTTTAATGAAAAAAACGATGAAAATCTGATTATGAGCCTCGAATTCCTCTATAATTTATACGATATCGCCCATAATTTCACTGATATCACACCTTTGGGCATAAAAATCCTCTATATTTTCGATAAATTCTATTATCCCAGCCAAATTCAAGCTTTTAATAACGAATTATTCGTTTTCGGAGGGAATTTGAAGCAATTTCCGAGTTCTTTTTTCCTGAGGATTTCCAATGAGAAAAATTCTGAAAAACTCCAAGATTTGCCTTTCGCTTGTAAAAATAGCCATGTTTTTCTTGATAAAACCAAGGAAAAATTCATTTGGCTTAGTCTTATTAAGAAAAATCTTCATGTTTTTGCTTATAATATCAAAGAAAACTCCTCTTGGGTTCAATTGAATTTCGATAGAAATGTCAAATTAGAAGATAATATCTCGCTTTTCATTGCAAATCCCATAAAATCGAAAGCCTGGTTTTTCACGAAAAAGATTGGTTTTTCTTTGGATTTCGAAAAACATGAAGTCGTTTCTTTGGAATTGAAAAGTCAGGCTTTTTTATTAGAAAACAGCGATTTCATGATGAATTTCAGGGTTCGCAAAAACGCCATCCGTTTCTTGAGATTTGATCAAAAACTATCATTAATCAACATTTTCCTCAATAAAACATTAAACTCGTGTTATTTTTCCTCGCTTTTCTTATCAGAGCTGAAAATTCCAATTTCTATGGATAAATCTCTAGAAAAACGTAATAGGAAGAAGCCAATAATCCTTGAGGAAAAGCCTATTGTTACGATAATCTCCTGTTTGAGTGAATTTCCCTTTGCCGAATTAAGTTTAGGAAGGACTTTTTTTAATGAAAAGGAGGTTTTCCTGGTTTATTCAAGGAAAATCGATAATTCACTAGAAAGCTTCGATGATATTTTCGATGGAGCCAAGAAAATGCTTCCTTTAAAGCATAAAAACCTGTTGAAAATAAAGGACTTTTATGTGATTTCGATGGAAATCCTGTTTCTCTATAGCGGGTTTTATGAAGATCTTTCGATTTTACAGGAAAAAACCCGTTTTCCCTCATCTCCAAACGAAGTCTTTCAATTATTATATGAGACGATTTCAAGCTTAGAGTATTTGAAGCTAAATAAGATGTTTTTCTTTGAAATCACAGCCAAAAACATCCTTTTTGATATGGAAAAACGTGTTTTTAAGCTGGTGAATTATGAATTCGAGAATAATATCTCCAGAAATCAATTTTATTTCGAAAATAGGAAAATTTTCAGATATTTGCCTCCAATGGCGATAATTGAACAAGTTGTGGATTCCGAAGAAGAGGAAAAAAGCATGAATTTCAATACAAAAAAGCCTAAATTGACTTCTTTAAATCTCGATATTCATAAATCTAATGTTTATTCCTTAGGACTTTCAATTTTGGGCTTTGCGGCTAATGAGGATTTATTGTCTTTTAATAATAGTGAAGATTATGAGAAAATCCTTGAAATCTTGATGAAAATTGATTATCCTATAGAAATTAAAGAAATCCTTGCTAATATGCTTAATATTGATGAAGATTCAAGATGGGATTCATGGAATTTACTCAATAAACTCAAGGATATTAAGAGGAATTTCATGAAAAAGCCTGATTTCCTCAGCTTAAAAGATCGAGTTCCTATAGAAAACGCAATGATTTTCTCTCATGAAGGCTTTTGTCTTCGATATTCTCGAGAAAAAGATGAAGTCTTGAAATTAAGTGTGAGTTTCCTCGAAAACCCCAAAGTCAAATTCGAGGTTTCTAATGTAATTTCATATTGTTCACAAATAACGCCAAACTCGCAACTTTTCTATGTTTTTTACTTAGAAAAGGACTCGAAAAGTCTGAATTTCTATGAAGGCAGTTTCGAGAAGAACCTCCTAGTATTGAAATCATTAGAAAAGCCTTTTTTCTTGGAAAATAGCAATAATTTCGTGTCTCTCAATAGTTTAATATCTCATGGTTTTCTCTATATAATAGGCTTCGAATATCAGACTGCCGAAGCTATTTCTTTTAATAAAAGCTTATATTGTTATGATATAATGTTAAATAAATGGAATGTGAATATGTCAATTCCTGAAGGCATTATTAATAAAAGGTCTTTTGTGTTATTTGAAGAAAATCAGAAAGTTTTTCTCTTAGTGAAAATAAAGGCCAAATTCAAGCTTTTTAGCTATGACACTTATAAACATGTGTGGGAAATCAAAACTACCAATTTTTCGAAAAATATTATAGAAAATATTGAAAAATTCCAATTGGAAAACATTATAATAATTAAGATAAATAATGGCTTGGTTGGGCTTTTTGATGTGAAAAAACTTGAATTGATGCTTCTCGACTTAGAGAAATGTAAAATCTTTAGAAAAAAAAGCGTTAAAGATGAGGGAAAAGAGAAATTGGGAATAAAAAGCGAGAATTTCATGCAAAATGATAAGAATAACGTGCTTTTTTATAAAAATTTCCATAGGATCGGAAATGGAATCGCGTGTTTGAGTTTATGGATAAATGAGGAAAATGAGGAGATTTTCATGAAAAGGAAAGATTTATGATAATTATTTGAAGAAAAAGAGGCTGTTTAAGTGTATATCATTAATTTTCTATTGATTTTCTAATAAAATAAAATAAAATAAAATAACATAACATAAAGTTTTTTAATAAAATATTGGAATTGTTTGTTGTTGAGTTAAATATTATAAATTTTCTTTATAATTAATTTTTTTTCCGTAAAATTAAATCATTAAAATTGAAATTAAAGACATTTTTTTTTTTTTAATTCCAATATTTTCAAAATTAATTAGAAAAAGTCAAATTTTATTAATTTTAATAAAAAAAAACCCTTGATTTTTTTTAAAAACCTTGTTTTATATAAAAAATTTGAATTCCCTATAAAATGTCCTCAATAAAACAAGCTGAAATGAAGGCGACGCTTCAAAAAGATGAGAAAACTGCGACTATCCTGACGAAAAGTCTACAATCCGTGTTGAAGAATGAGAAAGGTATCCATGAAACTGATTTCCAAATGGCGACGAATTTCGCAGCCATTGGCGAAAACGAAACCACACCAAATCTCAAGAAACTCTTCCATGAGGCTTCCACTTCTTTAAAAACCATCAACTTATCTCATCAAAAATACGTAAAAACTCTAATAAAACTCTAATAAAAACTCCAATATAACTCCAATATAACTCTAATAAAAACCTAATAAAGCTATAAAACCCAATAAAAACTCATAAAATTTCATAAAATGAAATAATTATATATAAAAGGTGTCTAATCTTGAACAGAAGATCATTCCGAGCACTATTTCCTATAATAATGACATAAAGATGATGAAACAGCAATTAGGAGATTATGAGAAGAAGTTCCAGGCTGAACAAAAGGTGGAAATTTCGATAAGTTCACAAAAGAACCCAGCAGATGCGCCCAAAACCCAACAATTGCAGAAGAAATATGAGGAATCTAAGAGAGAAACTGAGAAATCTCAACAATCGCTCAGCAATAAGATGAAGACCTATGCTTGTGAACGGAATTTAGAGATAAAGGTCTTTTTTCTAAATAGGTTATTCATTAAAAGCCTGTTTTTTAGGCTCTTTTACAACATTTCATTCATTCACAAATGGTCTATCATGCTAGTGCCTTAGAGAATTTAACAGCAATATGTCAGAAAGTCCAACAATTCGATGACGAAGCTGAATCCAAGGTAAAAAATGAGGGTTTTGGATTAATTTACTTAGGGTTTTTATTATAGATTCTCATAGATAAGTTGGTGGATGATCGAGGCAATAAGAAGGAATTGGAAATGGAGATAAAGAAGAACTAATAAAGACTTTAAATATTATTGAAAAACTCTTAATTTTAATTTTTTCTCTCGAATAATCTGAAAATTCTTATTGTGGGTTCAAAGAAGTTATTAAAGAAGAAGCAATTCTGGATTTTCCATGAGCTTTTTGAATTCCTGCAACCATTTGGCACCAACTGATCCATCCACTAATCTATGATCGCAGCTCAAACAAACAGTGCACTTATTGACTTTCCTATAAAAACAAACAAAGGATCAACCAAAAACATCATTCCAATAATTTTACTGAAGCTTATTTTCTTTATCCACAATGAATTTTGGAACAACTCCTCCAACAGCCAAAATGCAAGCCTATTCGAATGATAAATTCATTAGAAAAATGATAAATTCATTAGAAAAACAATAAATTCATTAGAAAAATAATAAATTCATTAGAAATATAATAAATTCATTAGAAAAATAATAAATTCATTAGAAAAATGATGATATTTACATGAGGTGGGTTGATGACGGCTTGGAATTCCTCCACATTGAACATTCCCAAGTTAGATACACAGAAAGTGCCTCCCTAAGCAGATCAAAAGATCAAAAAAACTCATAAGAAAATTTAAAAGAACCTGGAATTCATGTGGTTTTAATTTCCCTGCCTTCGCTCTATCAGCCAACTCCTTTATGCTTTTCGAGATCTCGTTCAAATTCTTCCTATCAGCATTGAAAATGATTGGAGTGATCAAACCCGCATCAGTGCTCACAGCCACTGCGATATCTGAATTGGTGAACTTACGAATGAAGTCCTTGTTCCATTGGGAATTGACTTCCGGAACTTTTTTGAGAGCCATGGCACATGCTTTGATGAACATGTCATTGATGCTGATTTTGGCTCCACTCAAATCAATGATCTTCTTCCTGAGTTTCATGATTTCATCCATTTTGATATGTTCAATCAAGTAAAAATGAGGAATTGTGGTTTTCGCCTCAATTAATCTTTGGGCGATGATCTAAAAAACACACACAAATATTTAAATTTCTTCTTTTTTCTTCTTTTTTCGAACTTTTCTCATATTCGTCAGAGGGATGTCAAAAAAGGCAGCTCCAGTGTCTTTAGGTGCTTCTTTTTTAACGTCTTTCTTGGCTGCGGCTTGGGCTGGTGCGGCGCCTGCCGGTTGTCCAATGACAGCAAAGGTGGTTTCATGATGATATCTTTTGTCCTTAGGCACATTGAGAAAAACCTCCAAGACATCAGATTTCATCACAAGGCCTCGGGGACCATGTCCAATGATATCTTTTAATTGGCTTTCTGGGATCTTGTTTTCCTTGATGACTCTTTCTGCGGTTGGGCTGAATTGCAAAGCTTTGAAAATGGTTAGAAATTAAAGAAATGAAGAGAATATGGACCGGCGAAAGACTGTTTGGAAGAGAAGAGCAGAGTCTTGAGGGGGAAGGCTGTTAATCGTTGGAGCATTCCTATCAATGATTTGTTTCCGGATCGATTTTTAATTTTATTTAATAAGAAATTAGATTAGGAAAAAATTTAAATTTGATGTTTGAATGTGAAATAAAACCATACTTAAAAAAAATTAATTTCAAATTCATTATCTGCCTATTAAATATGGTATGGTATATACTATATACATCATCCTTGGAAAAAAACCAGAAAATAAATAAAACAAATTTTATTAAATATTTAAGATTTTATAATTCATGAATTATTCTTTCGATTGACTTTTTCCTCATCATCTTCGTTGCTAAAATTCAAAAAAAATCGCTTTTTTTTCAGCAAAAAATCTTATTTTTTTACTTTTGTTCATGCGAATACATCTCCAAAATCACATTATCATCATTTTTTATATTAATTTTCTACAAAAAACATAAAATTTTGATAGAAATGAAAAAAAACCAATGGATTTTCATGGAATTTGATTTCTTCAAGCACCTCCAACTTCTTCCCTAAACTGCAAGTGTCATTATTTTGAAAAGTTGGTTCTAAGAATTCAGTTGTACATGCTGAATTCTGTTTCTTATGAATGTTCTCATCTATTGTATATGACTCATTGACTTTCCCATAGGATTTGCTATATTTATCCTTTTCATCAGATGATTTCTCCAGCATATTTTCCTTATAAGGGTTATTTTCATTATAATTATTATTCTGTGAATTCTCAACATCTAAGCTTTCATCAATGGAAACTCCAGTTCTTTTGAGAGAAAAAAAACATTAAATTTCTAATTAAATCATTTAAAAAATTCAAAACCTGGGTTTTGGAAGATCGGAAATATCATGTTTATTTTCTAGTATGTTATCTTTGTTATTAGTGATGATGTCAGGAGATTTGCTCCTATTCAATAATCCTTCGGCGGTATGGAATTTGAGGTCTATCGTGATATCTTGTATGTTAAGTTGAATTTTTTGTTTTTCCTCTTCTTTTTTTTCACCTGTCAATTCGGCTTGAACATTGTCTTTATCTTCGAGTTTCACAATGCCTTTTTTCTTTTTTTCTTGTAATTTCTGCTCATTAACAAATTTACTTTCTTTTTTTAAATTTTTAATAAGTTTTTACGTTCTTTTTGCCCTTTTTCAACTCTTGTAATTTCCTCTTATTGATAATATGTTCATAAGTGGTCATTTTCTGCGATTTCAACCATAAATGCAACACGATCAAATTGAACAAAAGCAAAAAAATCACCGGATCTTTGACAAAAGCGATCACTATCAAAGCATGGATGGTTTCAATATCCGCACTCACGAAATAGTTCTACAATAATGATTTCATTCAAAAACTATTAAAATATCAATTTTTTCAAAAACCTCAGGCATCAAAGCCCTAAATTCATCCTTATGATTGTCATAAAGCACTAGTAGATAAATCGAGATGGCCATTTTTAAGATATTCATGAAAAACACCATATTGATCAGTTTGAAGAAAAAGCTTTCGAAAAAATAACTTTTAGTAAAAATCAAGAATAATTACTCATAATTTTTTGAGCCTATGCAATTATTCAACCAATCGCAATGATGATCGAATTGTTCAACACATCGATTGCATTTTCCACAATGTTTAGTTTTTTCTTTCACTCTCGTTTCACAAAATGTACAGTAAAACTTCAAATTTTTATCCACTCCCAGCCTAAATCAGTTATTCATCAAAAAATTCAATTTTTCTATTAAAAACCCTTTGGATTTGGACATTCTTTCCATATAAACGTTCGAATCTGTCGGATCACATATAGTGCATTTATAACCATAATATATCGTGAAAAAACCGAAAATTGCGAAAATTATGGCAACGATCACCTTTGAGAATTTAATGGAAATTTTTATCTTTTTAATTAAAAAAAAATCAAGAAAATGTACTCTCAGCTCAACAATCAGCATTGGGATATATAAAAAGTAAAAGAAGAGGATGTCGAAAGCAAAAATGAACCAACTGAGGACCTGATAGAAATTAAATGGCCGCTCGAAACCATGTTTCCTGGATAATCCAGAAGTTTTGAAGTCTTTGTTAGTTTTCGCCTCAGGAGTTTCTTTCTTATCTGACATCAAGGATTATAAAAAAAAAATATTGTTAAAGTTTGTATTTTAAGAAAAAATCAAGAATTTAACTCTATCATTTCAGATTTAAATTTCTTGTTTTAAAACCTTTTTTAAATACAAAATAGAACCTTAAAGCAATATGAATAAAAATGCAAATTTCAAAAATTTTATCTTTAAAACTCTTTATTACATGATTTTTACAAAAAATTGCTAACAATTTTTTGTAAAAGTGTTAAAAAAAAATAAGTTTCTCTTGATGTCTTTAAAACTACAAATTATATGATTTTTTGCATTTGAAGCTCGACATTTTTTTGTAAAAGTATTAAAGTTAAATAGGAAAAACAAAAATATGTTTAAAACAAAAATAAGTATAACATGGTAAAAAAGCAAATGACATGATTTTTTTTTTTTACAAATGCAGATTCCACATTTTTTATAGAAGGGTTCAAATAAATATTGACACTCTTTAGTCAAGAAATTATGAAAAAATTAGCAAAATTTTTATTACGGTAATTAAATAAATATTCACCCTTCCATTGTGAATATCCCATGATAATATTAAATAAATTATTATTTAATTTTCGCACTGTAAAGATTGATCAAACTTGAGGCGGAAGCTAATTTTGACGTGCATTTTTTGCTTTTGCTGCTTCCCGTAATATTCAGACAATTCAAATTTTCGTGTTTTTCTCCATTTTCTTTGGTTTTTGGAATTATTTTCACCATGTCTGGTTTATCGCAAATTGCACAGATTAAACTTATTGTAGCGGCGATTAATCCACAGAAAGAAACGAATTTTCGATGCATTTCAATGCTGTTTTATTAAAAAAATTAGTTTTTTGAAAAATTTTCACATAAATAACTTTGTAATCTTGAGGCTTTTTAATAACAATGCGGCTCTAGCCATGGATAAGACGAATTCCAAGTAATCATCTCTTTGGCTTGCTCTCAATTTTAGCAAGCAACTGCATATTTTAGTAGAATTTTCATCAACTACTCTTTCATCTGAATTTTTCAGATTTTGTAATAAACTGTTCTTTTTTCTTCAAAAATAATGCTAACTTTTAGAATAAAAATCTTTACTTTTTTTGCATCAAAGTTTTTATCATTATCTTGATCAAAACCATGCATATTCTGACAAAAGAAAAGGTGTTTTTCACGCTTTTCCAATGAATTTGAGTTTTTTCAGAAACCATATCCCTTTTTTATAGAAAAGCTTTAAAAAAACAATGCTTCAAAATCAACTTACGTCAAATTTCCAATATTTATCGCCCAAAGAATATTGTCGAAAACATAATAAAAAAAGCTGCTTCCATAGATCCCAAAAAATATTATTTTGAAAAGCCATGACTTCTTGCATTTCAAAAGCATTTGCAATTTTTTCAATTCTCCCAAAAAATTCAGAAATCTGAAAATTTTTCTCGCGTTACTCATGGAGTCTTTCACTTTATTAGCCAATTTCGCACTGAGTAGCATATTATTTCTTGAAAACATTAGAAAATTATCAAAAATCATTCATTTTATATAATTTTAACTCATATAATTGTTGGATTTCAATAATACTAGAAAATTTATGGCAATTCAGATAGAAATCCGCTAAATATTGCAAAACTCCGCAAATTTTATCCCTCCCTTTTGATGTTTTGAGCAGGTTCGAAACAGAAGAAGCGAACTAATAAAGATTCCTTTTAAAGAATTGCAAATACGAGAAAAATGAAAGAAAACCGCAAATGCGAATTTTTTCCCATACTTAATGGTTAATTTTCCTTTGCCTGCGACATCAACTTCTTTTATCAGATCATGGAAGTCACTAAGAGAGGAGGATACTCTTTTCATAGAGAATTCAATAAACTATTTGAATTGTTTTTTATTTTAATAAAAATTGCCCGATTATGATTTTTGAAAGAAAATTCAAAGGAAAAAAATTTTTATATACAAAATTACAAGAAAAAATTGAATTTTTTTTAAAAAAAAAAATTCCAAAAAATAATTTTTTTCTTAAAAAAAATTTTTTTAAAAAAAA
>Ga0302186_10002682_pt1 | contig 13500 bp, 13 predicted proteins | sample II_Bog_E1_2_FD_198782 | JGI IMG/M metagenome (GOLD analysis project Ga0302186, IMG submission 198782) | Peat permafrost microbial communities from Stordalen Mire near Abisko, Sweden - II_Bog_E1_1 | ecosystem: Environmental > Terrestrial > Soil > Wetlands > Peat | place: Sweden: Abisko... | reverse complement strand
AAAAATGAATAAGAAAATTAAAAAAATCTTAGGAATTTTAAATTTATAGGGAAAAATTTTATTTTACAATGAATTAGCGAATTTAAAAATAAAAAACGCAAAAAAACAACATGCAACAAAACCTAACTTATCGTCCTCAAAAAACGAAAACTCCTTTTTCTCGTGAATCCGCCAACGAAAAAGCCCCTTCGAAAAGAATAAAACTCACTCAGCCCATCAAAGCCAATCAAATACCTGAAAAAGATCGAGCTAAAAGAAGAAGAAAAAGAGCCCAATTCGGTGCAGCAGTTAACAACAGTCAACGAATTATCCATTTCGGCTCCAAAAACCCAAAACTAATAAAATTCGTTAATCATTGGCTTCATCCAAAATCAAATCAGACTATCCAATACGATATCGTTCAGGAAAACCATTTGCTGAGGCCTTTCTTGGGAGATTACTACATTGGGCCGCAAAACTTTGTTTTGCTGAGGAACTTAGAGAATAAACCTTTTCTTGAGTTTCAAATCGCTGCTTGCCGCTTCGAGTTTAAAATCCCTTGTCTCATCATCCCAGGACCTGGTCATTTTCAAACACCCCTTCATAACTTTTCCCATTTTCCCAGGTTATTTTCCCCATTCCTTCTAATTCAAAAACCAAATCATGAAAGGACACATTTATTTTTCCTTCATTCAAATTGATCAACAGATTAGAAGCATCAATCGCATCTGGGTTCAATTTCAAATTTGATAATGTTATTGCCGATATTGTTTTCGCATGTTTGGGAGGTCCAGAGATAATAATTTTTGGAAAAGTGTTGGGAAAAGCTGGGTTTTTAATTGGTTAATGCTAAATTGAGTCAGAGAAAAAGTTAAGGAAGAAACTTCATCTGGATTTACAACTTAAATATAATTTTAAGAAAATATCCATTTTTAAATTATTTATAGAATTTGATAAATATTTTTTTTGGGGAAAAATTTTGATATTGCTGATTGATGCAGTTATTAATTTTTTGATTAGTCATTTTTGGAATTGTTTAAAAATTCAAAAATTATTTTCTTTTTTTTTCATTATTTTTTGAATCGGGAAGACTGTAATTTGAGGTTGAAACATAGCAATAATTTTTTTGGAAAATTTTAAAGAAAAAAAGTCATAATTTAGTTTTTTTACTAAAGCAAATATAAATTTGTAATTTCAAAATATTTTATTAAAAAAAATGTTAATTATCTACTTCTCCAAAAATGACTTTCCTTTCTCTTCATTTTGTATCCCATTATATTTCACAACTCTACCAATCTTTTTTCTTTTTACATAATCCATAATTTCCTGGCTTTTTTTTATCCCACTTTCTGCGTCTTTCTTCCCTAACTCAATCATATAAGTCATCTGGTCATGATCGAAATTCAAAGGAATTTCACCACTCGGTAAATCCTCAGAAGGCATAATGATGTATCTGAAATTTACCGCTTTAAAATCGTAGTATGCATGTACAATGTCATCCAAAGCAGCCTTATAACTCAAAATTTGTTCATATCTTTCCAACAGATCATATCCAGTGTAAGTTTCATTAGATAAAAATTTCTCAATTTGGAATCCAGTTGGCAAAATCACATCAAGAATGATATCCTCTTCAGCAATGCCTAGTTCTTGACATCTTCTAACTGCACTCTGCACATTCACGTTTAATAAAACTCCACCATCAATGAAAATTGAACTATTGTCGAAAACTTGATAAGGAAAGAAAAAGGGCATTGCTGTTGAGTCCAAAACCAATTGTGTGATGTTTTCATTTGGTAAATTTTCAATATCATAGGTGACAGAATCTACATTTGTAGCATCAGATATCCCTATTGAGACTTTTCTTAGCACCTTCTTATCCTTCATATAATCATCCATCAGTTGCTTCAATGGCGAATTATCATAAACACTGGGCATATCATAAAATGCCTCCCATTCAGTCCATGAGGAATTATACCAAGGGATATAAATTTGTGATTGAGTTAGATTTCCCCACCGATATAACAACTCCTCAGCCATTTTTTTCTCATCACCTTTCGCAAATGTAGCCACATATAACCCATTAATCGAACCAACAGATACCCCACTAACCACATCATATTCCACTTCTTTTGGGTCCAGCTTTTGCACCATACCATATATCACACCAGCTTGCCATGAGCCAGCATCACCGCCTCCTTCTAAGGCCAAAGCTCGACATTTATGCGTAGATTGGGCAAAAATGAGGGTGATCTGAGGAAAAATACAGAAGAGGAATAGGAAACTTGATAGAGGTTTCATGGAGAAGATTTAGCAGGTGTTCGGCCTTTTGTTAATTTGGAATTTAAAATGTTTTGAAAACTAAATATCCCTGAATTTGGGGAAAAATATAAAGGAAAATAAAAATTTGAAAAATCAGGAAATTTTGAACTGGAAAAAACAACTAATTAAATAACGAAGTCAGAAATTAAAATTAATAGCAATTTTTATTAATGCTTTCTTTTGATTTTTGCCTTTAAGTAAAAACGAAAGAAGAATTTTTTTCTTTTTTTTTGAAATTTATATTAAAAATGTTTACTGATATGGTAAATAAAATTTTCATAGGCTTATCATACTTTAAAAAATTATATAAAGGGGAGGAATAAAAATACTCCTAATATAACTGTTGCTTAATAAAACAAAATAAATGTTCATTCCTTTCCTAATTCTTTTCGATCAATTGAAGTTTCAAATTCAAATGGGACATTTTTCGTTTGTCCAATAATTCAGAGTTATTTCTTTTGATCATAATCAATGAAATGTTCGATTTTGCCGTTGATTTTGCCTTTCCGTCAGAAATAAAAATTTGTTGCTCATCTAACCAAAGGTTAATTCGCTCCTCAAGGGAGCTATTCACTGATGGTGAAGTTTCCTCAGAGTGAAGGGAGTCTTCAGTTAGAAATTGAGAACTCATGTGTACTGCAGGAATGAGAAGAGATGGAAATTTTTTCAGAAAATTATAATAAATAAAAATAAATCTGCACTAAATATATTGGCCCGATTCAAATGAAACTTGATTAAAAAATAAAGTTTATTTGCTTCGAATTTCAAAAACCAAAATTAAAACAATCAAACACCCAATTTTTGAAACAAAAATTATGAAATTTTCTAAGGCATAATAATTTTTTTTCGAATTTTTCGAAGTAAAATTTGTTTTTGTAAATTGTTAAAAAAAAAATGCCGCGAGCCGGGATTGAACCAGCGACCCTAAGATCTTCAGTCTTATGCTCTCCCAACTGAGCTATCGCGGCAATTAATGTTAATTCATAAAAAACTCGTTATAACATTAAATTTCCCATTTTTCACCCATCATATAATCAAAACTTCATAATATTTTTTAAATTTGAATTCCAGCTTCCTCAAAAAAATTTTAACATGAGTTTAAGTCTTCATAATGCAATTCGTTCATGTAACTATGAAGAGATTAAATCAGCCTTGGAAAACGATGCCAGTGACATAAATCTTCCAGACCCTATATTAGGCTGGACCCCTCTTTATAAAGCAGTTCTTTACAGAGATTATGAAATAACAAAGCTTTTATTAGAAAACGGTGCTGATCCAGATCAATGCAATCAAGTATATTTTAAAATCATTAAATTGATAAAATCCGAAAATTAGATCGGGGAAAATTCGCTACTTATGGCAGTTGAAAATAATTTAGAAGAAATTGTGAATTTACTTATAGAGCATAAGGCTAAAGTGGATTTTTGTGGAAATGTAAAATGAAAACTAAAATTTGTGAAAAATTTTATAATCTAGGATGGACAGACCCCTCTGCATTTAGCTGTTCTAAAGAAAAACGAAAATATCGTGAAAACTCTCATCAAATCTGGAGCTTCGGTTAATTCTCTCGATGGAGTAAAGCATAATTTGAAAATATTGAGAAAACAATAAAATTTTATAAGGTTGGCAAAACTCCTCTGCATTTTGCAATTGAGTCTGATTTTGCAGAAATCATTAGAATTCTAATGGAAGCTGGTGGAGATCCCAAAATTAAAGACAATGTATTTTTATTCACTATAGAAACAAATTTAAAAAAAACGTATTTTTTGCAAAAAGTGTCAGATTTCACCATTGCAAATGACTAATTCTTCTGTCACTATAGAAATGGTCGAATCATTTTTAGAAAAGTAGCTTATAATTAATATTTTTATTAAATTTCAAAACAAAATTATATAGAAACGATCCAAAAGCTCTAAAGGAAAAAAGTTTAAATCTGGCAATGGAATCAAATGAAACGAACCAAGACACCAAAATGAAAGAAAAAATCCAACAAAACTTGAGTCAAATTGACGAAAATATTGAGGTTCTGGATAAAAAAAAGGTAGAAATAAAGGAAGTGTCTCAAAACATCGAAAAATCCTTGCAACTATTTCAAAACTTCGAGCCAAGTCAAAGCTCTGGCATTTCCGAAAGGTCGAACATCAGCAAGAAAAAATCAATAAATTTTGAAGAGTATAAAGAAAAATTGTCTTTCAAAGAAAATGCTCAAAGTCCAAGTGTCATAAAAGAAGAGGCATCGATCCAAGAAGTAATAACTAATGTTCCTTTGGAGATAAAAGAGTCTTTCAAAAATTCCAATATCCAAGCAAATATGGAACCCAACATTCCGATAAGTCTCAAAACTAGTTTAAATATTGTTCCTAACAACGCAAAACCAATTTCCCAATGGCTCGAAGAAATTCATCTTGAAATTCTGTTGCAAAACTTTATAGATCTTGGCATTGAAAACAACAATTTATTGATAAATCTTTTGAAAAACAACACTCAAAATTGGGATAAAATGCTCATCACACATTTGGGGATTGACAAGCCTGGATATAGGAAGAGAATCATCACAAAATTGAAAGAAGACATGGGGCTTTGTAAAAGGTCTGGTCTTTTCAAATTAAAAAATTCAAGTGCAAAATTGAAATTTTTGGATTTAAATGAATGGTTGAAATCTTTGGATTTGGAAGAATGGGCCCAACATTTCATGGCTGCGGGTTATGATGATTATGAGAGCTTGATCTTCCAGATGACAACTGATCATGCAATAAATGAGAAAATTTTGGAAGAAGATGTGATGATTGATGATCCATTTGCAAGAATGAAAATTTGCAATCAATTAATGGAAGGTTTGGGAAAATAATTAATAAATTTTTATTCTTAAGATATTTTTTTCAAGATGCGTTGAAAGCCTCAGAAATTGATGCCCCGGATAATTTTGAGGGAGAGATTTCTTTCGAGATCAATGAAAGAAAACCAGGGACCTGGAAAGAAACATGTGCCATATTTTAATTTAAATAAATAAATAATTTCTTTGGTTTTGGAAATTAAGACATAAAATTTCAAAATTCAAAATCGTTCAAAAAAGTCAAATCATAAAATTATACTTTGACTTTTTATAAAAAAATATTTGATTTATCAGATTTCATCTCCTTTAATTTACAAATTTAGGCAACAAAACTAATATTCTTTTTTTTCTCTTGCATTTGCCATTTTTCATTGAGTTTCTCCTTTAATGAGACACCAGATCTCATTAAATGTTAACATTTTTTTTCTTTTTCTGAATTTTTTTAAATTCAAAAAAAAGAAAAGGACCTCACAGTTGCTTGGTCCGAACTAATTTAATGGACTTTTTTCAGTTTTTTGTAAAATACTTGATTATGTCATATGATTTATTTACAATAAAAATGGTTAAAAGATGTTTTTTTCATTTAAAGACCAAATAGACATGCATATTTAAAATTTTTTATTAGTCTTTCTTATAATATATATGGAACCAGTGAGTATCAAAAAATTTATATTTTGCTTTATTCTTAATAGAATTTTGCTGGAACATTAAACAGAGGATTTTGTGGCAAAGTTTGGCTTAGAAACTGCATTTGTAGCATTTGGCTGTACATTAGCGAATTATTCATCAGATTTTGAAACTAAATAGAAAACTTGTTAAAAAATGGAAAAAAAAAAATTTTAAATTATTTTTCCTTTTCTAAAACTCAAAAAATAAAGAAATTTATTTTACATTAAATGCATTCAGAGGATTCATGAAAGAAGGAACCAGATTGGGGACCAAATTGAAATTTGGGTTGAATATTCCCTGATTGAGTGATGAGGATCCTTTAAATTCATTCTAGATGTTTAGTAAAATTTTTTTTTTAAAATTTTTATCCAAAAACAAACCATTTCCTGCTTTTCTTCTATTAATGAAGCATTTGTCATTTTTTGTTTCTTGTGGATTTTTTTGCTTTTTTTGTCAGTTCTGCCCTCACTTTTGTAAACTCTAATAATCGCTTTGGCAGTGGAGTATTTGATTCCTAATTCTTTGGCAATCTAACATAATAAGTGTTTAAGAGAAAAATATGGTTCTTTTTTAACCTCTTTGATGGGTTTCTTCCTTTGACAAAAGACTCGCTCAATGAAAAGCTTTCTTGTTTTGTTATCAGTCACAGTGTAGCATTTTTTCATATAGTTCAGTGAAGATGACATAATTTCTTCAGCAAAAATTCCTGTTAGAGATAAAAACAAAAAATTAAGATTTATTTGTATTATTTTGATGAAACAATATTTTTATAATTAAAAGTTCACAAAGTGTGTAATATTTTATTTTTTTTTAACGATTGTATAATTCCTATCAATTTCAAATTAAAAAGCCATAAATTTTAATAAGCACTCCTTTTAAATTAATTTTAAAACTTAAATTTTCTAATTTTATTTGAATTTTGATTTTTGCTTTCTTTTTTTGACATTCAAAAAATATCAAAATATAAAATAAAAAATGGAGTCCGAAGAACAAAATGAGCAGCACGAAAATGGTAACAAAGGTTTGGAAGAACAGATTCCATCCCCTGAAATCCAAATCAAAGAAGAGTCCAGACATGAAATTTCCATTGTAAACGGTATCCATTACTTCTTCACTCAATAAAAATTTAATTGTTTCACAGATGAGGAGAAAATTCCTAGCCAGATTTTCGCACATTCCTATCTCAATATCCAACCTATGCATAAAAAATTATCTTTCTCTTTGATAGAAGAGTCGAAAATCCTACACGATGACCAGGAAATCACACTCAAAATCGAAAATTATCTTATGAAAGATGGGTTCAAAAAGCATCAGATTTATTCGGTCAAGGGACAAGATAAAATTGGAAATTTCGAGATTTTCAGGACATTCAAAGATTTCTTGGAAATCAGAACAATCCTCATGAAAAGATGGCCTGGATGTTATGTGCCTCCGTTACCTCAAGAGAAGATGATTGGGAATCTGAATAAAGAAAATGTGGAGGAGAGGTCGAAATATATTGAAGAGTTCTGCAGGAAACTGGCTAATTTGAAATATTTATATTATTCCACGGAGTTTCAATTGTTTTTGCGAGGTGCTAAAAATAACAGTGAACTTGAAAAAATTTACAAAGGGCTTGGGGAGCAAAAATATGAAGAATTGATAGAAAAATATGCCAAAATTTTCTATGATTTAAATGGGGTTTGTTTTATTATTTATTGAAGTATTTATTTCTTTAGTTTGAAATAAACGAAGATTTGACGGTAAAAATCAAATGTTTTAGAGAAACATTGAAGGGTTTGCTCGCGGAACTGGAGGTTCAAAGATTAATATCTAATTTTTAAAATTTCAAAATAATTATTTTTTTAAAAAAAATCAGAAAATGAAAAAAGTCTCGAAAAAAATCGCAGATAGTGAAAGAGATTATAATGCGAGTTTGAGTGTTTTATTTAATGAAGTGTTGCCCACCTACGAGAAAAAATGTCTGACTGAATATTTGCAAGGTGAAATCATCTCAAATGATTCTTATATTATGGGTAGGGAAAATGATGAATATCTGGAAGAATTCAAAAAAATCTTGGTACATATTTTAATATCTATAATTCATACATATTTATAATATGCGTATTTATTACACATGTATGATATTCATAAAGATTATACATAATTACATATAATTATACATTTATATATAAATATATTTTGTTTTCTTAATTATTTAAAGAGATAAAATATAAATATTTTGAAACCAAATTTAGAAAGATAATGTTTCCAATAATTTATTTGATATTTTCCACAATCTTATCAAGAAAGAAATAAAGGAAATTCAGGTAATCATTTCAGAAAAAAAATAAAAATTTGAAGTTATTTTTTAGGCCTTCTTAGAAACTATTGCCATTCGGGACAAATGGGAGAAAAAAAGACAAGAAACAATCTCAAAAAATAAAGGATTTCAGGATGATCTTCAAGGTTTGTCCTCTGGACGATCAACGATGTCCAATATTCTAAAATTGACTTCAAAAAACGATAACATTAACAATTTGAAACAAAACATCAATGAAGTAATAATTTTATAAATTATAAGTAACATAATATACTGTCGAACGATAATAGTCAATAAAAAACATAGAAAATCTGCAATTAGTTGTGGATATAATAAATGCTATCATTGGATTTATTGAAATTAACAAATTCAGGGTATTTTCCGTATTAAATTGTATTGCATTGTTAAAAAAATAAAAGGCTGAGAAACGCAAAAAATATTACAAATTGATGAATTTGTTTAGCAATAACTCATCTGGATTCCATAAACAGGTTAATAGTTTTTAAAAATTTTTTAATTTGAATTCAAATTATTTTAAAACGTTATTCTTTATTTTCAAGCTTCATGGTGCATGGTCATATATCGTGCTTTTGATGGAAAAAATCGAAGAACACAACGCTTGAAAAAATTATTAGTTAAGAAAAATTAAATTTCCAAATAAAAGAAAAAATGAGTTTAATTTTTTTTTTTTAATTAAAATTAAGTCAATGTCTCATTTTTATTTTTTTTGATTTTAATTTGCAAGAAAATTGATTTTTGATTTTTAAAATTGAGGCATATTCCGAAACTTCTTATTTGTTAGCATTTTCGTTAACAATTCTCCAAAAGTATTCCATTAAAGTTTGTGTTCCGAAGCCTGTTGCCCCACTTCTTAAGAAATCCTTATCTTTTCTTGCTTCAGAGGGTCTATTAAAATCAATAATAATTTAAATCATGGGTAAATATTTTAATTTTGACCCTGCGATATCCAAATGCACCCATTTAACATTTTTCTCCACGAATTTTTCCTATAATTTTAAATTAAAATCTTTAAAATACTTTTTATTACTAAAAAAGCTGCGGCTGTGCAGGCTCCACCATATCTAGTTTTCGTGCTATTAGTGATATCTGCGGCCTCACCTTTTATTTGTTCTCGATGTTCTTCCAAGATTGGCAATCTCCATAAAGATTCACTGCATTTTTTGCTGGACTCAACCAAACAATTTGCCAATTCATCGTTATTGCTAAACAATCCTGCTGTGCTCTCCCCCTAAAAATAAATAAATAAATAAATTGTTTTTTTTAAAATTGTTACCAATGCAACCATGCAAGCTCCTGTTAAAGTCGAAAGTTCAATCAGAGTATGAGGATTATGATTTTTTTGCGTCCAAGACATCGCATCTGCAAGACATAATCTTCCTTCTGCATCAGTATTATTTATTTCAACTGTGATTCCCTAGATACAAATTTGTTTTCTTATGAAACATTATTTTCGGAAACCTTGTGGCTCGTTATGATATCTGATGGGCGATATGAATCATGGCCTATGAAGTTTTCGGCCAATGCAATAGTGCAGGTGAGATTAATCTATAAAAAACTATTCTTTATGAGCCATTTAATATATTACGGGCAATTTGAGCTCTGTAATCCCCTTGAAGACGGCCAAAACAGTACAAGCTCCACCTTAAAAAATCACATTTTTTTATAAAAAGTCTATTTTTTTTTTTACATTTGTCTAAGTACATTGTTTCCATATATCCTGTCGGTTTAATATTCAAACCACCAGCATCGAAAACAATTCCCTTGGACACATTTTTATATATACGAAAATTAAAAAATCGTTTACTTTGCCAACTAAACTATAAATATCCTTGGGTTTTTCAGGATTTCCTTGATAAGTCAAATTCACCATCATGGGAGGACTTTTAGAGGCTTTTCCAACATTATACAAAAGATTCAAATTAAGTTCCACCAATTCATTTCCTTTGAAAGAAATTAGTTTGCTTTTGGAGTCTTCCTTAATGAGTTTTTCAGCTTCTTTAGACATAAACTAAAACATAATTTATAATTAATTGGTTTCCCATTCACTTTTACTTCAGTTGTAGCAACATTGGCTCTGATATTTGCGAGAGACCTGGAATAAATAGTGCATTCTGCAGATTTTAACTTTAATTGCAAATAAGGATCTTAAATGACATTAAAAATGAAGAAATTTATTAAAATGATAAAAAATACCAGAAAGATTGAAATCTTTTTTAATCACATTAATGTTTTCAATTGGTTGGAAACCCTTTTTTCTCTCCTTTGACTCTTTCTCATTCTCTTCTTCTGGTTCTTCAGACTCTTCCTTCTTATTTGATTTCATATCAAATTTGTAATTTGTCAATGCCAATCCATTCAAAAATTGAGCGACATCATCTGTTATAAAAAAATGAATTTATTCCTTGAGAAAAATTAACTATTTTGAAATTTTTGTGGAAAAATTATATCGATCTCTGTAATTTTTTTCCCTGAGACTTCCCGAGCAATTTCAGCTCCAAGTTTCATCAACTTTGACTCATACTCGTTTTTTTTCTCATATTTAAATTTATGATAAACAACAAAATTTTTCTCATAATTTGGATCTGGAATAAAAAAATGTTGATTTGAAAACAAAAAATATTTACTCAAATCATAGACCCAATCCGACTTATTTTCTTTAATATCCTTCAAAAAAGTTGAGTCTACTGGTTTCTGAAGATCCTTTGCCAAGCTCTCCAATTCATTTTGATCATACTTGAATTAAAATAAATGAGACAATTAAAAAGGTGAGGATGAAACGATTCTGATGAGATGCTTGTATTTTTTATTCTCTTTGAACAAATTCGGAACATTTTTCAGATTTGTTGAGAAGAAACGAGGTCGACAAAAATTCAGGAAAAGCGGCAAAGATTTTTGTTTAAAAAAACTCATTGGAATTAATTTGGAAGAGCTTTGAAAAAATTGCCTTAAATTAAATTTAAAAAATTTCTTAAAGGAAAAGAATTCTTCTTTTCTTCCAAAATAAAAAAACCTTCTAAATTAAAAACACTAAAAAAATCTATAGTTTTTTTTTAAAAAATAAAATATAATTATAAAATTTACTGGTTTTATCCTTTGCTTAAATTTTTTAGACCTTCCTTTCTTCGACTCTTGCTTCTTCTTTTTTTCTTACCCTTTTTTTGATATTAATTACCAATGAGTTTACATTCCTTTCCTAGTCTGCATCAAAAGAAATTAGACCAGAGACATTTTAATTTTTTCACTTTTTAAAAAAAAAAAATTGTTTTTTTGCAAAAATTATTAAAAAAAAAAAAATTCGTCAATTCACTCCTTGGTATTTCTTAAATAAAATTAAATTAAAAAATTTTAGAAAGATTTAAGATCACAAAAATATTCCCAAAAACTTATAAATCAAATCAGAACAAATCAAAATTTATTTTAATTTGAGAGGAAGGATCGAAATGAAATTTCCCAAGCTACATTTTCAAGCTTTTTTTAAGTCTCTCAAATCCACTTCTTTCACCCCTCTGCGACTTTCAGCAGGCTTTCTGGCATTTTTTGCTTTTTACCAAAACATGAATCATCGAAAATCACAATCTCCATATTTCTGTTCTGAGATTCATCTCCAAACTCATCAAGATCTTCAGCATCACCATCAAGAACCGAAAGGACATTTAGATTTCCAAACCTATTTATCAGAGAAGAAAATGAAAAAATTTAATGAGCCGCCACAACCAAACCGATCATTTGCCGCTTTTTATCATGACGGCCTCAGAAAAATGATTAATTGTTTTGAGAAATATGAAATTTATGTGAATGAAAAAATCATTAAAAAATTCCTCAACAGAGAGCCTTTATTACCCCATGAAAAGGATGAATTTGGGGTAATTTGCTTATTATTTAAAACGAATGAAATAACTCAAGCACATAAAAATATTTCACATGGCGGACTAATGGCAACAGTTCTGGATCATTTTATGGGAAGATTAAGTGAAATGGTTGGGGATGGTTCTAATGTCGCTACTGCTAATATTAATATTTTTTATAAAAAACCAGTCAATGTGGGGAAGGAATATTTATTGGAAGTTCATTTTGAGAAATTGGAAAAAGATAAGAAGATTTTTTTAAAAGGAAGAATCCTCAATGAGAAGAATGAAGTTTGTGTCGAAGCAAGCTCATTGTTCTTGAAAGTCAACTGGGAAAATCATATTAAAGATTAAAACTTTTTTAAAAACTATCATTTTACAAAAAATTGAGATTTTTTTGTAAAAATAATTTATTTTTTTTGGTTATTTATTCATTCCGCCCATACCAGGACCTCCATGACCTTTTCCTTCCATTGGTTGATTTTGTCTGTTTCTTTTTTCTTCATCTAAAATGATGAAATTCCTCATTGTTTCATCATCAATAACGAGCAAATACAAAAATAAACTCCTAAAATCAAATCTAGCTTCAGGATTAAAAGATAGACATTTTTTCAAAATATCCATGAATTCACCTAAACTTTCCTTTTCTTCAGGCCTTTCGAGTTTAGCTTCACATTTTTTATGTAAATTTTGCAATGAATTATCAATGTTTTTTTTCCATTTTGCTAGGTCGTTGAATTCTTTGACTGGCAACTCCCCATTGCCTAATTCCAAAATTATCAAAGCCAACGAAAAAACATCTGCCTTGTATTGGTTTACTTGTGGTTGATTATTGCCTTTTTGATAGTTCCAAAAAATATCATGTAATTCAGGGGAAAGATATTGAATTGAGTCTGATATTATTAAATCATTTTTCTCTTGTTTCGAAGCCTTGATCAATGATTCTTTTGAGTCCGCCAAATCCAAAACATAAATTTGTTGATTATTTTGATCGAGGAATAATGTTGAGGGTGTCAGAATCCGGTGACATATATCCATTGTTTGCAGGAAACAAGAGACATTTAGAAGAGACTTGAAATACAAATATAATTGAGGAAAACTAAATGATTCTTTGGAATCAATAATCATGCGAAATGTTATCGGAACAAATTCAAAAACCAAATTTAAATGATTTCCCAGTAAGAAAGGATCTTGATAATGGCCTAAGAATTTTGGAAGGGATTTGGGCTTTTTTGACAAATTTTGGAGTTTTTCCCAAGTGTTTAACTCTTTTTTGATTTCTTCGTCATCATAGTAAATGGTTTTGATTGTAAAATGTTGGTTTGGCTGGGAAACTGCATCAAACTTTCTTACTTTGCTAAAAACTGTATCCGAAATCAAGGTAGGATTGATAAACTTGTTGGAATTTAAAGAAAAAGATTCTTCCATGTATTATGAAAAAAATAAAAATTTTGATTTTTGTTAAGAGAGAGAATAAAAAATTTCTTAATTTTAATTATTTCTATGATAATGAAATTAGCTTATTTATATTT
>Ga0302186_10002679_pt1 | contig 13508 bp, 11 predicted proteins | sample II_Bog_E1_2_FD_198782 | JGI IMG/M metagenome (GOLD analysis project Ga0302186, IMG submission 198782) | Peat permafrost microbial communities from Stordalen Mire near Abisko, Sweden - II_Bog_E1_1 | ecosystem: Environmental > Terrestrial > Soil > Wetlands > Peat | place: Sweden: Abisko... | reverse complement strand
ATTTTATATGTATTATTTGGAAGACATTCGAGTGTAAATTTTATACAAAATTTAATGGATAATTTTTTCTAAGGAAACAGAAAATTTTTAATGAGAATTTATTTTTAGATTGTTTTTTTTTTTAATTTGCCATCAAGAAGAAAATTTTCATTTTATTTATCAGAGTTTAAAATCCAATTAATTAATGTATGATTATTCAAACACACGCAAAAAAGAAACAATTTTCTGCAATTCCTGGATTGATTTTTTGGTGTTTCCAATTTCTTTCTTTTTTTTATGTTCTTTTTCGACAACGCTGTATTTAGTCCTGGGAACTTTGTGGCTTTTCATCACAGCAAGCGTATTAGACGTTAATCTTTCTGTTTGACCTTCTACCTTTATTCCATCTGGAAAGTAATATGCAGCAACATTATAAAAATTCTTTTCCAACTTTGGAATTTCACTTTTTGGAAAGTTATCATAAAAAACCATGACCTTGGAATTTTTTTTTAAGATTAATTCCATTACAAATCCACCCGAAAGCTTTGAATCTTTTTTTAAATAAGCTTTTTGTCGTGCCTTTTCAATGTCTGGTGTTGCAAATATGGCTGGAAATGGAAAATAGTTGTTTTTGTTTTGAGGTGGTTTTCTTAAATTAAGTCCATCTTGAAAAATAGATTTTTTATATTGAAGTGCAGTGCCATGGAGAAAAACCAAATCATGTGTGGTTCTAACAACATAAGTATGGTTCTGTAAATTCACTTTTGAATATTTTTCCATTTTTGATTTGAATTATATTAGAAAAATTCAAAGGTCTCCTTAAAAAGAAATTTGAAATCGCATGCAAACACATGCGAAATTATAAAAGGAAATTTGAAATCGCATGTGAACTGCATGCGAAAAAAATATATGCTTTATAAACCTTTTCATTTCATAAAAATAAACAACAACTCACACTCAAATATGGCGGAATTTATAATAGATCACATATATTCAAAAAAATTCAGAGGAGAAAAAAATGATATAAAATCCAAAACACCAAGGATTGTAGATGCTAAAATCGAGAATAGAAAAACTTACGTCCAGAAAACTGATGTTTTAGAGAATCCAAAAGGTGGTCATGTTGACCTTCAGCGTTCAGTTACTGTGAGTCGAGGCATAAGCAAATCTGTTACCCAATCAGCAGGAGCAGAATTGGCTTTCAAAGCTCTTACATTGAACTTCAATATCACTGAAGAAAATATTAGCTTCATTGAGAGAAGCGAAGAAATAACCGTCACTTGCAGCCCAGGTTATAAAGTCTGGTTGGAGTATGAACGTGGTTCTGGAACTATGGTTTACTTGTTTTCAGATGGAAGTGAAGAAAAAAAAAAATTCAATGTTGACTTTGGAAAAGTCACAAAAAAATTTGAGAAACTTCATTCGAAAGAACCAAAAAAACCAAAAAGTGAGAGTAAAGCGAAGAAGAGTCTGACAAAATGCAAAAAGTGTGGTTGTGATAGAAATGATAATTACAGACATGATCAAAAATATATTTGCAGAGAATGTGGAGCCAAATGGAAAGCTTAAATAAATAGGAGAAATGGATTTAATTTTTTTTGTTAATTAAGAAATTTATCCAATTATCCTTAAAATCTAAAAAGCCCATTCTTTTATTTAGCCTATCCAAAGCCAAGGAATGCAGAAGCAAATACATCTAAAATTTGATCAGAATTAAATAACACATTAAATTTTAATTTTTAAGTCAAGCGTCAAATATTTTTTTTTTTCCTTCACAACTTTCTGCTTTTCAGCATGGATTTTTCGTGCTGCAAAATCAAGAGATTCTTCTAAATGGGCTTCGAGTCTAACTAATTCATTAAATATAAGGTAAAATAAGGCTTTTTCTATTACTTACTTCATCTAATGTCTCACGAAGTGTAATGTCTGCTCCTTTTGTGAAGTCACTAATTAGATCAGGAGTCATTTTTAATGAAAACTCAAACAAATTAGGAACTCCCTTCAAATTTTCGATGTCATAAGAAAGAATTATTAGGCTTTCAGACTCACTAAAAATGTGAGTTTGATTTAAAATAAGAATAGGAAATCTGTTAGTTTGTGCAGTTGGGATTGATACACAGATAGGACAATTGAAGCTGAAGCTTCAGGAGGAGGACCCACCGACTCCATTGCAGCTGAAATTATAAAATGTGGCCAACCAAATCGGTAAAATTGGACTCTACATGGCTATCTTAACAGTCATTGTGATGGCAATCCATTTGTTGGTGGAAATCTGCATGGGATGGAGAGCCTTTGCTGACATAGATAACTTGAAACAATTGGTATCTTTTTTTTTGATTGGAATTACTATAATAGTGGTAGCTGTTCCAGAGGGACTTCCTTTGGCTGTGACAATAGCTCTCGCTTATAGTGTTGGCAAAATGAAGAAAGAAAACAATTTTGTCAAACATTTGTCCAGTTGTGAGATCATGGGTGGTGCAAACAACATTTGCTCTGATAAAACAGGAACATTGACGCTTAATAAAATGACTGTGATGAATTTATTCATCGATAACCAGAACTTCCAAGGTGGTGTGATCGTTAAAGAACAGATTGATGTTACAAATTTGAACATTTTCTGCGAGGCGGTCTGCGTGAATAGTGACGCCACACCCAGGAAAACCAATGATTTGTATGAACATTTGGGGAACAAGACTGAATGCGCTTTGTTGGAACTGGCGTTGAAATTTGGGTTCGATTACAATACTTACAGACCAAATGAGAAATTGGTGAGAATCTTACCTTTCTCATCCCTCACGAAAAGAATGACCACTGTTTATCAAATAAGTCCGGATAAATATAGGATTTACTCGAAAGGAGCGAGCGAAATCATGTTGGATCTTTGCAATTACATGCTGGAGAAAAACGGCCAAACCAGCCATTTGACTGAAGAGGTGAAAGTTAACATAAAGAATAATATCATAGAAGACTATTCAAAAAAAGCATTAAGAACAATAGCTTTGGCTTATAAGGAACTGGATTGCAGTTCAATTGATGTTTTGGAATGTCAGGAAGAGTTGTTGGAATCAAATCTTACCCTTATTGGTATTGCAGGAGTCATGGATCCTTTGAGACCAGAGATCAAAGAAGCCATAAAGAAATGCAGAACCGCGAATATCATTGTGAGAATGGTCACTGGGGATAATCTTTCAACTGCGGTGGCCATTGCAAAGGAAACAAATATAATTTCAGCAAACTGCGATGATTCTTTATTATTTTCAGAGAAACATTATTTTGTGATGGAAGGCAAAAAATTCAGATCAATGGTTGGCGGATTAGTTTACGACAAGGACGAGGATGGAAGACAAGTTGTTAAGGTGAAGAATATAGAAACCTTTAAAGAAATAGAAAAAGAATTAAGAGTTTTAGCGCGAAGCACTCCCGAAGACAAATACATTCTGGTTACTGGGCTTAAACAGTTGCAAAATGTCGTTGCAGTCACCGGAGATGGTACCAATGATGCACCTGCTCTCAAGATGGCAGATGTTGGTTTTGCCCTAGGCATCACCGGCACCTTGGTGGCTAGACAAGCTGCCGGTATTATTCTTCTAGATGATAACTTCAAATCTATCGTGACGGCATGCAAATGGGGAAGAAATATCTATGACTCCATTAGGAAATTCATTCAATTCCAATTGACCATCAACATCGTCGCATTGTTCATGGCCTTTGTTGGAGCAGCTATCAAGAAGGAATCTCCTCTTAACGCCATCCAAATGCTATGGGTCAATCTGATCATGGATACCTTCGCTAGTTTGGCTTTAGCCACTGAGCCTCCAAATGAAAACTTATTGGAAAGACCTCCTTATAGCAGACTCGAATCCATAGTCACTGCTAATATGTGGAGAAATATATTAGGACACGCAATATTCCAAATCATCATACTGTCAGTCGTTTTGTTCAAAGGACCTGCGATCTTTGGAGTTCAATCAAGCTTTGGAAATTATTTAAGCGTGTGGGACCCTGCAAAAGGAGTTCATTACACTTTGTTTTTCCAAATTTTCGTGTTGTTACAGGTATTCAATCAAATCAACTGCAGAAAACTCAAAAAGGATGAATATAATGTGTTCCAAGGATTCTTCAACAATTGGCTGTTCCTGATAGTAGAAATCTTCACCATCATCATACAATTCATCATTGTCCAATTGGGAGGAAGTTTCACCAAAACTTCTCCTTTGAGTCTTGAACAACATTTGATCTGCTTGGCATTTGGAGCGTCATCTTTGGTGATTGGACTGGTGCTCAAATTGATACCGGAAAGTGTGTTCAACAAAATAACTTGCTTGAAAGAGAAACCTGTGGGTAGCGCACCTGTGATTCGCTCAGACGCAATGATAGGAGGGAGAAGGGCGCATCAAGATTAAAGAGCAAACATTTCTAAGGAGAGGAAATACACTACACTGTAGTTTGAAAAATAAATTTAAAGGAAAATGTATTTTTAAATTCAAAAAATTCAAAATTCAGAATTTTTATTTCTTTAAAAATGCTAAATCTTTTGGCTATTGATAATCATAGTATAACGACATGCTTAAGTGTAATTTTTTAGGAAATTGGATAATGTTTAATCTCACCAAAAATAATTATACAATTTAAGAAATTTATTAAAAAAAGGCAAATTTTCATATTTTTTAAAAATTCATAAAATGCCATTTTTTTATTATAATATTATTTTAAATTTTTTGAAATTTATTTTCATCTCTCAAATTCCAAAAAGTTTTCCCTGCGTGAAATTTATTAATATTTCTTCTTGTATTTGTCTTATTTATTGTTGATTGAAATAACTTAACTTTCCAAGTTTTGATTTTCTTATCTTGCATTCCTTCATTTTCTTCTTCAATAAATTTTATTAACAATTCTTTCATAATATAATTTAGAAATAAAGGGGTAAGTGACTGTAATATTCATCATTATGGCCTTTTTCTAAAGAACACTCTAATAATACGCCACTAAACATCCAATACAAATGAGCCATTTGACAAAGAGCTGGTTTTCTGGTTCCCATATTGGCTGAATATATCGTTTCATCTATGAAATGGTGGTAATCTGAGGTTTGAAGACTGAACATAAAGAAAAAATTCTCCTTTGAAAAGTTATGCTGGACTTTTTCACAAAAACCTCAGAATTGATCACAGAAGGGTTCTGATGGTTGAACATGTCTGAACCGAAATCCATAAAAAGAAGCAAGGATAGAATGATCATTATCAAGGAAAATAACCTCCTATTCGGGTTTTGTATTTGGAACGATGCTCCATTTTTAATTCGGTTTTGCAAACAAAATTGTTGATCGGCTTAAGAAAGTATGTGAGTTTTTTACATAGCTTCATTGTTTGCTTTTGTTCAAGCAAATAAAAAAAATTTAAAATTTGTTTATTTCTTGAAAAAAAATTCGAATGGGTTTAAAAAAATTACCAAATTTCAAAAATAACTTTCAAAAATTTTGAAATATTATCTGTGTTTTTATTTTTGGTTTGAAAATTTTTCAAATTTATTTAATAATTTCTTTAAAAATCTTAAAAATAATTATAAAAATTTTTTTTCAGAAAAAAAAAAAAATCTTGATAGAAATTTCTGTGAAGCTCACATTCGATCTAGAAACTCAAATTTTAATTAAAAAAACCCTCCAGAATTCCAAAACCATTCAAAATATCAAACTAAATGTCCAACGTCGGAACGGTTGGAATCGACTTCGGTTCTGCTTTGGAGATGAACAGATCTGTGCTATGATAATCCAGAAGCTCAAGTCTGGAAGTCCGCCGTGGCCTTGGGTTACGAGATATTTATAAGGAAGGATTTGGATGCCACTGTTTTGAGGAACATGGTTTTTGTGGATCTTTGACATTCAAAATGTTCGACATGAAAACGATAAGGCTAAGCTGAGACTGACAATATGATTATAAAAACCAGCTTGATAAGCAAACAGCCACTCTGTTTGACAAGGTGTTCGATCCCGAACGTGAAATCTTTGACATTTCATAGTGATGATTCCAGAGATCCTGGGACATTATACATCATGCCAATCAAACAGAAAGAAAAAGATTTCAGTATCAAACTATGTGTGAAACTGAACCACCATGGAACATTCTATCTGGAGAAAAATTGCCTTCAACGAGGACACATGAGGAACAAGTGCCTATCAAGCCGAAGAGAAGCCAAATAAGGAAAGCTGATGAGAACACTGAAGGTTAAAAATGCTTAAAGCCAAAGAGAAAAGAATTTTCCACAACGGAAGCACGGAGACCCAGGCCAGAAAAAAGAATAGAATTCAGGAGCTGAAATTCGGCAACGTGGTGGTCAAGGGTTTCACTGAGAAGGAGCCCGGCCATCATAAAAACTCTGAAACAATGACACATTGTTGTATAAGGAAGGAGCCACTGCGATCAAGGGACAAAGACCCAATCATCAGGAGATTCAATGCTACACGCATTTACCGGAAGATCATCAGTGAATTGATCAATACGAGAGTGCAATATGATCAAAGGGTCAAGAATGGTTTGGTAAGGTATTTGAAGATAAATATAAAATAATATATAAAGTTTTGAGAACAGAAATATTATTTTTCTAATCAAAACTTTTTTTCTTTTCTTTTCTTTCAAATACCCAAAAACATAAAAGATTTTAGAAAAAAATAAAGGAGGGAGAATGAGTTACGGTAAAATTTTTTTGAATTTAAAGAAAAAATGGTCAAAATTTCAATAGTTTTTTAACATATTTATTCTGATGAAATTTAAAATTTCGAGAAAATATAATTTTTTTCTTTTTTTCTTTTTTTCCTTTAAATAAGTTGTTCCACGTCATATCAGCATTATTTTATTAGCATGAATGAATTGAATTTTTACTATTTTTATTATTCTATAAACTGCTAGCTATTTTTTTTTATTATTCTATAAACCGCTAGCCATTTTTTTAACATGAATGAATTGAATTTTTGCTATTTTTATTATTCTATAAACCCTAGCTATTTTTTTTTTTTAATCTATAAACCGCTAGCCATTTTTTTTGATTATTCTATAACCCGCTAGCTAGGTTTATAAGGGCTGCTGAAAATATTTATTAAAGCATAAACAAAAAAAACAATTCTCTTTCTTCCAAAATGAGTGATCGGTGTCCATTATATAGAAATTGCAAAGAAATATTTAAAAGTCTAAAAATTCCAGATGAAAAACTCGATGAAACCAGGAATACCTGTTTTTCCAGATGTTGCTACAAAGAAGGAAGGATCTACTATCGCGGCAATCAAATCTACGAGATTCCGATTAGCTCTTGTCGTTTTGGCATAAAAATAGGGCCACAATACGATGAAAAAGAGGTTAGTCATGGTTGGGTCAATAGTTACCATGGAACCAGTTATCAGTCGGTGCAGAGCATTGTGAAGTACGGGTTGCAGGTTCCTGGAACAGAGTTACCAAATGGGGAAAAAATTAAAATTGTTGAAAAGCACTATAAATGGGAAACTAACTCTGTTTTTTCTTCACCTTCATTCCTATATTCTTGCAACCCTGTTTATGCAAAAGATTATGAGAGTGAGAAATTAGGCAAAAAATATCGACTAGTATTGCAGTTGAGATTAAGAACGAATTCTTTCACGTCAAAGGACGACACCCTCCATAAAAAAATCTCTGACAAATTTGTTCAAAATGACTTTATAGAGTATGTGACAGATAAGAAAAACATCAAAGATATTGTCATAATTGGTGTATGCATCTTTGAGATTGATCAGGTATCAAACCCGTCCCTTCCAAATGAATTATTGAATAACTCCAAGCGGTTTGCTCTGTCCCTGGGAGAAGGAATCGGGACTAAAGTGACAAAAATTTTCCAAAAGTATCCGAACATCTATAATCGAATTAAAGATGCACAAAAGAACATGAAAAAAATGGAGGAGCTCAAAAATGTTCAGTGGTGGGTCAAATTTTCAAAAAATGCTAAAGGAACGGTCAAAATTGCTTCAGCTAGCACAAGTATTGTCGGTGGTGTTTTATGCTTTACTTTTATGGCACCAGTAGGGGTGGTTTTAGGGCTAGGTTCTGCAGTTGTAGGAATTAGCACTGAGATTGCTTCCCATTACACAAAAAAACATCTAATTAACGAAATTAACAATATCGATCAAATCATGAAGGAAGCGAAAGAATTGAGTGAAATAATGCAAGATTTCTATGACCAGAAAGTTATCGAGTTCAATGGTCTTGAGGGGGAAGTCAATAGTGAGAAGAACATTATCTTGGATGCGGATATAGGAAAGGTTGGGACAGCCACAGGACAAATAATTTGCAAGGAAGTCTTAAAAAGCAAAAGCTCTGAATTACTTCGTCTGGGTGAAGAACTGACCAAGTTAAGTGTAAGTAAAGCGCAAAACCTTGAAAAATTCACTCTCTTGACAAGCGAAATTGCTGCTAAGCAGCAAGACTTAGCAAAGGCAGTGAAAATCATAAAAGATCAAAAAGAAATTCTTAAAAATTACGAAGGTTTTCTCCCAGATTCTCGAAAATATCATCTCTGCCTCCAAAGAGACTGTCAAAAAAGCATTTGCTAATGTAGAGATAGGTGAAAAAGTGGCAGATGTCGCTGCAGAAATTGTAAAATTGCCGGCGTCTTACGCAACCAAACAAATTGTCGAGACAACCAGCAAATCCCTTTCATCCAGTGTGAAAAATGCTGCTCTCTTGGAGAAAACCGTGGAAGGCACTAAAAAATCGATAACTGCTGTTACCAAAAGTGTCGAGGAATTGGGTACACAAATCGCGAGCACCACCACCAAAAATACTGCTACTCTTCAAACAGTTTCGAAATGGGGAACAATTTCGAAGGGTTTGGGGGTCTTGGGCATCGTCTTTGACGCTTATGATATCTACACCAACGTTAGAACTTTGAATGAGCAAGGGGAAATGGAGAAGGTGGCAGAAGAACTTCAAAAGAATGAAATCTTCAACCTTAAAAACAGAAAAGGATGGGATGTGGCATCTGGAGTGCGTGCTTTTGAGTCACAGCTCATAGATTTCAAAGAGATTCTCGACAACTGCAATCAAAAAGCCAGAATACATTGAAAAATTTAATAAATTGATCAAGTGTCGCATAACGACTGATTCGTTTAAATCAAATAAGAGTTTAGATTAATTTTAGTCAGAACATTATATTTAAACACATTCTAATAGGATTTATTCTTTATTTAATATTTTTCACAAAGTGAGTTGATTTCCATTCACTCACACTCGTTTTAAAAATTTTCCATTGATTTGTGAAAAATGTAAAATTTAAAGCGAAATGAAAATATGTTCTAACCTAACAAATATTTTGTTAATTTCAATAGAAAATTTTATTTGTTTTCTAGCATTTTTTCTATATGCTTTGGAATTAATAGTTCCTAGAATTCAATAAAAAATATAATTTTAAAAATTTATCCAAAATGGAAATAAATGGAGCTACTTTATTTTATCTCCTTTTCCTCCAGAAAGATAAATTGAAAGATCAATGTGAGAAAGCCCCTGGGACAAATTCAGCGAATCTCAATTATTATTATAGCGAAAAAATGCCAAATAAACCGTCTTTTGAACGAAAAGGAGCCTGAATACAAGAGCGAATACTTCACTTACGCCCAAATTTCCTAAGGCTTAGCAAATATACAACAATTTTTAGGTCTTTCCTCACCAACTTACAAAATGATAAGTCTGATTGTGAAAAAGACATAAAGAACTTGTGGAAATTTTGGAAAAATTCCAAGAGTTTATCCAGGAAGAATTTTCTAAAAATAACCCTCAGAAAAAATATAATGACCCCGTGCCTATCATGAACAAAAACCCTCAAAAAACACTTGAGATGATGAAGACAAATCCGAGCATCCTGGAAAATAAGGGTAATTATAATTTTAATTCTTCATATGAAGTGATGAATAAAGAAGCTGAGAATATTAGTGGAGAAAAGCAGAGGAATAGGGAAGATGATCGAAGGAAATATGTGGGAAATGAAAGAATTGCTGCTGATAATGGAAAAAAGGAGAAGGAACCGGATGGATTCCAAAACATCAGAGAAATGGGAGGAAAAAATAATGAAGCATTCTTAAAAAAAAATGAAAAACGTTAATTTAAACTTATTGAGGGTTTTTCTTTATAGTCGTCTTTGATTGTTTTTTTTTTTTCAAAAAAAATAAATATATTATTATAAAAAAAATTGTCTATTTATAATCGGCGTGATTTGGCAAAATCGTCATGATTTAACGAAATCATCCCGATTTCAAAATAGAACAAATTTTTTCTCTCTAAAGAAAAATCTGGATTCGCCGAGAATCGAACTTGAGTCTCTTTCCAGCTAGGAACATACATTTCCATTATGCTATGAACACTTTTGAATCATTTTCCCCTTCCCAAAACTCTCAACTTTCTTCTCAAATACTACAAAATTCCTCTTAAGAAAAAAAATTGTTTTCTTAGCAAAAATTTTCCATTTTATATAATTTTGTTTTTAAAATGTTCTCTTTTTCCTTCTAAACTTTCAAACAAATATTCCCACCAACCAAAGAACAAGACGAAATCCAATACAAATTCAATTGTTCTTAAGTCTTTGATTTGAACACCACTCAAAAATCCATTTCTTAATTTTTTTTGAGCAAAGCAACATATGTTTTTTTGCCCATGTGATTCAATCTGATGCTAATTTTGAAGAAATAACCTTGACACTTTTCTATTTGCAGATTGGACAAAAACCACAGATTTAAAAGGAAGGTTATCAATGCTTGATGATTCAGGCCTTGGATTCGGTGGTTTGTGATCTTCTGATAAGATGATTAAAAAACTGACAGAAGAAATTAATGAGAATAAAGCAAAGTTGGAATCTTTTCAGAAATACTCTCGACAAGAATGATTTGCAGCTTGAAGTAGATTTGGATAATTGATTACGAAACCGAATGAAAAAAGTTATTTCGTTTTGAACTCAATTTGAATTATTTTTATTATTTTAGATCTGAAAAACTTCAAATCACAACGTGAAGTAATAAAAGAACTTGAAAATGTGAGACTGATGACAAAAAATGGATGTAATTTTTTTATTGTTTAATAAAATTTGGGAAAATTGACGCTGCCTTTACAGATGATAAGAATCCATTAACAAAAAGAAGATAAATATTATGCACAAATTACCAAGCTCAAGGACATCATTAATCAATTAAAGGATAAAATTGTGGTTTCAAAGTTGAAGGTGACGATCAACTAAGAAATTTGAATAAACAACGCAATGAAGAATTGAAACATGCGATAATCAACGAAAATATGAAGCTTGATGAAAAATGCCATCCTTGGAGGTTTAAAATTTATATTTATTTATTGAATTTTATTTTTTTCAGAGCATCCAAAAATGAAAAAAGCAAAATGATGTTAAGGAAAAAAAAAAAGTTTATGAAGATCAAAGAGTTTATCAAGATGAGGTGGTGAAGCTGAAAACTCATATCAAACTATTTTAAAAAACATGAAGATCACAGTAAAAGCAAAGATCATAATTTTTTTTATAAATATGTTTTATAATTTTTATTTTTTATTATCTTTATATTTTATTACATTGTGAATTAAATAAAGCATGACCATTTGCTTGAAGAAACAAATAATTAATTACAACAAGCCATTGATGAAATTTACGATAAAAAAGGTCAATTTAAAAAATATCCAAAGTTGTTATAATATATTAAATTATTTTCTTATAACGAGAAGAGAAGAAAAAGAGCTCTTCACACACGCTTGATTTGAATTAAATAGATCTGAAACATAATTTGATCGAGAGGATAGGATAGAGGTAAATGCCATTTATTTTCTGATATCATAAATTGTGATTTCAAAGCAAGGAGAGGAGAAGATTAAAATCATTCAGTATTCCGCAGAAAGAAAAACCTATTTACCGAAATAAATTAAAGCATTCTCTGTAATAACTTACAAAATTACTTTATGAAAATTTCTGGCAGGCTTCACAAATATTTAGAACAAAAACAAATGTTTAAATTAAGTAAAACTGCTGGAAAAGAATCTTTAATCCCAAAAGATGAGAAAAAAGACCCTTCAAAAACTGAAATCACATCTTCGAAGTAATTTTTTTATTAAAGACAATTATTACAAAATACAATTCTAATAATAGAAAACCACTAGGAGGAATCAAAGCTAAATATCTTTTCGAATGGAAGAAAAACATTCAGGCAAGCATAGTTTTAGAATCCTCAGTTTCATCTTGTTCACAAAATCCAAAACTGACTTTTCAGCAAATTACGTTCCTCCACTTCAGAAAAGAAGTTCTTCATCTTGCAAATCTGGGATATAAAGCCTAAGCCTGAAATTGTGAGTCGTTCAAATATTTTATTATAATAACTTTGTAATTTTGTAATTTTAGGAATATGAGCTTCATATGATTTGTGTGGGAATGTTGTAGAGTTCTGCCATGATGTAGAAGATTGTTCTGAATTTGTTTGTAACAGGCCGAGTTGGTAAAAAAAATATTTTGATTCTAATAAGAATTAAATAAATGTTTTAGGTGAAGCTATTCAAAAATCCGATGCTCATTATTGGTCTCAAGATGGAAAAGCATTGAAAAATTCAGATTTTTTGTTCAAAAAAGTCATTTTAACTGGAGAATGTTGTTTCATGTAAACTTGCCCCCCCAAAACACCACTATTACTTTCCAAATATATGAGAAGACATTTATTTTATCAGCTGCTGATTTTATTTCAGAGGCAACATTAAACTTCGAGAAATTAGTTCGAAAATGACAACTTGGTGAAACTTTCTCAGGAAGAACATTATTATCTAAGACTAGGAAAACGATTGAGGAGGCTTTAAATTTTGATTTTAAAAACCTGAACAAAAAAAAGAAGGAGAAATTAAACCAGATGAAAGCAAAGTCTAAAATGCGAAAACAAAATAAAGGAGGATTGGCTTCTGGAGAAAAAGTTGAAATCATGCACAAAATGATGAAAAATAAAGATATGTAACTAATCGAAAATAATCTTCTTATACTATAAAATTGAACTTGTAGTTGCGTTGAAAAACATTGGAAAGTTGACTATTTCTTTTGAATTTTTCCCTTTCAATAAGTAATTTTCGATGAAAGTTATTTAAGAAAATCATATGTCGGTTTAACAGAATTGTGGCAAATGGTGCTAGAATTGAGGGAGGTGAATTAGAAATGATCAATTGAGCGGAGCTGGGCCAGAAACTGATGAAAAGTTGCATAAACTTAAAAAAAAATTTAAAAAAATATTTTTATTTTATAAAGTGGCCTAGAATCCACATTATATTCACTACTAGTAACTGTATATATCACTGTATATAAGGAGTTACTGTATTTATCACTGTATCACTGTATATAAAGAAAAAAAAACTGTATATATACAACAAAAATAATGTGCAAAATTAGTTTTTTTTGCTTAAAATTTTTTTTAATTAAATTAAAAATAAATAAAATAATTTGAAAACATAGGGAATTTTGATTCCATGTCTTTATTGACAATATTTTCAAATTTTCAA
>Ga0302186_10002676_pt1 | contig 13518 bp, 22 predicted proteins | sample II_Bog_E1_2_FD_198782 | JGI IMG/M metagenome (GOLD analysis project Ga0302186, IMG submission 198782) | Peat permafrost microbial communities from Stordalen Mire near Abisko, Sweden - II_Bog_E1_1 | ecosystem: Environmental > Terrestrial > Soil > Wetlands > Peat | place: Sweden: Abisko... | reverse complement strand
AAAAAAAAAATTTTCTTTTTTCTATTTATTTTGAAGTGTTTTTTAAATTTAAAAATTCTATATTCATTAAAAAAACATGTTTTTTAAAAAAACTGCAAAAAATAAAATTCTTTTTTTAAAAATATATATGAAGAAAACTTTATACAAAACAAACAAAACAATTCGAAAGTTTTTATTATAATCTGTGATTATTGATTTTTATGAATTTTAACAAATGAAAACCATATGAATTTTTCTTATTTTTATCTATAAAGAAAATAATTTGGTATTATCACTGAATCAGGCTTTTTCACTCAATACCCAAGTTTTAATGCATTTCGATTGATATCCATTATTACAAGGGAGTAGGTGTTTTATTTTTTCCCCAATGGCCATTTCAGCAGAGTAAATTGAGCTTCTAAAATAAGGTATTTTGTTAATAAAAACAGTCAAATTCCTTCATATCTTCATTTGGTTCAATTGGACAATTTTCGGTATTTTTTTAATTTGTTCCCTGGTAAATCCTCGACTAACATAACCGATTCTATCTTGAAGATTAATGATTTGGTAAAAATTTAAAAGATAATTCAGATTAAATCATTGGGTTTATGGATTTGGGACTTCATAAGACATATCATCAAAATTCACGAGATTTACATGGCTTGAACCCAACGGATTAAACATTCTGCCAAAAGGCATGAAAAAAAGTGTGCTTAGAATCGTAACCCATTCAATAATGTTCTTAATCCGTTCATTTCATTTCATTTTGTTGTCGAATCATTGTTTGCGAAATTAAGGCTTGCTTTTTCCCTTTTATTAAATAATCTTAATGAAAAACTCATACTTTTCAATAAAAAAACTTAATTCTTCTTTTAAGTCGTAAATCTGCTTTTGCAAAACGGAATTTCTTTCCTGTAGTTTTTTCTTTTCGGCCCGATCTTTTTCAAGTTCCTGTTTAAGTTTTTTTTTTATCCATCTAGACAAAAATAAACAAAATAAAATCATGAGTTTTTGTGAAACCTCAATTCTTCTATATTCCAGACTCCAGTGCTCATCTTTTTCTTTTTCAGCTAAATCATGGTTATTGTTGCTCGATTGTTAATTTTTTTCTGAAAGGTTGTTTTTTACTTTATTTTCAAATTTAGGGGATTTGGTTGATTGATTAATTTGATTCAATGATATCTTTATGATTTGCTTGTTTGTGTTTGCACAGTCGTCGCTTTTTCTTCTTCTTTTGTTAAGGATTCTAATGATTTCACTAAAGTATTGGCGGTTTCCAGATGTTGATTTCTTTATTAATGTCATGTTCAATTTCGTTTTTGAGACAATCTATGTCTTACTTTTGAAGGACGAATTGATGGGAAGGAACGATTTTCAGATTTACTGCGGTTTGAATGGGGTAAAGAAAAAAGGATATGAAACAGAGGAAAAGGAAGAGATTAAACTTCATTTGATTAAATTTGGTTTTCTTGGTGTTGTATTGAAATAATTTTGTTTGAGTTAAATATGTTTAAAAAAAAATAAATCTAAAAAGATTTAAATAAAGAAGAAAACAAATAAATCTCTTTATAATGGGAAATATATATTAACAAATGAGTTGTTAGGCAAAGGGAGATATGGACAAGTTTTTAAAGGAATAAAAGTTGACGAACAAAAAGAAGTCGCTATCAAATATGGAATTGATGAGGATGCGAATTCAAAAGAAGAATTTGAAATTCACAAAGAGCTTTCGATGAAAGAAAAGGCCTGGGATATCGGAATTCCAAAAATTTATGATTATTATTCTGTTGAAGAGGATGAAGAGTATCTGATGATGGAATTGCTGGGCGAAAATCTTGAAAATTTATTTATCTTGAATGGAAGAAAAATTTGAAGTCAAGACCATTGAATTGATCAGTTTGCAAATATTAGAGATATTGCAGTTTATGCATTCGAATTGTTATGTTTATGTTGATATCTCGCCGAAGAATTTCGTTATGGGAAGAGGAAAATTGTCTTCAAAGCTTTGTGTCACAGAATTCGGGTTAAATCACCGATTGATTCGCAAAGATGGCAAAAAAATTCCTTTCAATGAGTACAACCGCTTAGAGGAACTCCCTTATATGCTTCTGACTGGAATCATTTTGGAAATGAATACGCCCCTCCAGATGATTTAATTGCCTTAGGTTATATGATTTTTCGATTTGTGAAAAGAAGTTTGCCATGGGAATATTCAAATCCCGATATAAAACTCCAAGTAGAAACAGATTTACTTGCTTTAAAGCTGAGAGAACAGGAGGAAAACAAAATATTCGATGGTGCACCAGAAGAATTTGTGAAATATTTGGAATATTGCTACGAACTCCATTATGTCGCACGTCCTGACTATGAATACCTGAAGGAATTGTTTCAAAAAATGCTAATTAATTTTAATCCTGAAAAGTTATCGTTTTTAAAATGTTGAATTTTTTCATTTTTGAGAGATAATATTATTTATTTTCATCTGAATGTTTATTTTTAATTTTTAATTTTTTTTTTTTAAATTTTATTTTTTTCCAAAACTTTGGCCAAATAATTTTGCCAAAATTTGTTAATTTGTTGTAAGAAAAAAAAATTGTATTAAACAAATGTGAATTTTTCATTTTTTCATAAAATTAATGATTAATTTTATTTGTGTTTATGATTTGTAAAAATCATATTTTTAGTCTCAGATTAATTTGATGTTCCTGCTGAACCTGTTGCAAACATTTTACCCAATTTATCCTCTACATCTGCCTCAGCTTTATCTTCTGATGTAATTGAGTTGGCTTCCTTAATAAAATCTTTTGGAGGTTCAACATAACATAGTTTTGTGACTTGTGGCATTAACAAAAAAAAAGAAAATAAAACTTTTTTAAAACTAAACTGGTTTTTTTTACTATCTTCTGTGCATGGATCATATGGACATCTTACATCAACCCAAGCATCTTTGGAAGCATCGACTGGAACACATATTCTGATAAATGTATATTTAAAACAACGACTTTATTTCATAGATTTAAATACCTAACCATTGCAGCTCCTCCGACTTTTGGTCCTTTACCAGCTTTCGTTTCATTAAGAGGTTTTGGTCTTTTGGCCAACGAAAATACGAATTTGGAGGCTTCTCCTTTTGCCTTGGCCTTGAATTCGGTATAAGTGTAGAGGAAATGTCGTTTTGGATCGATTTTTTTTGTCAATGTTATGATTTTGCATGCAACCAAATCTTTGACATCATCATGGCTTCTGCAATCACTTGTACTACATTTATCTTTATTAGAAACCTTAAGGACGAGTTCGACAACTCCTGAAAACAAAATTTCATTAAAATAAATGTTGGAATTTTTCAAGACTTGTTGGCCATCCGAATCCACGTGAATTTGCTTCAAATTGCACTTGCATGGCACTTTGGACCTCACTTCGAAGGTATGCGTAGGTTTTATGGTAAAGAAAATCAAATAGGATGAGAAATACAAAATTTAAAGGAAGAAACTTCATTTTTAATTTTGAAATAAATGATGTATAAATCTCTAAAATGTGTTCGAAATAAAAAAATTAATGTTCTTGGGTTTTTCTAAATAGAAAACTAAAATCGTTATGATTCCGAAAAGCGAGGATGAATCAAAACTATCTCTTTCCAAAATGGGCTCTTTGCAACTTGAAAAATCTGAGAAAATTTCTTGCACTGATGAAACGAATTCCCCTATAATTCCAATCCCAGGAATAATTAATGAACCAATGATTCTGTATGTATCGCCATTAACAATCAATCCAAATATCAAGACACTTACTTTTGTTTTGGTTTTTATAGGATGTGCTTTAATTGTTGGTGGTTTTGTTGTGTGCATCATGACTGGACACCCTGGAAAAGGGATTGTTTTTTGGGCTAGTGGAGCATTGGTGCTAATTCCAGGGATATATAATTTATGGAACTTAATTGTGTTATGGAAAATGAAGAATAAAAAAAATAGGGTGGAAAGTGTTAAACAGTGGACTTGAATACCAATTCTCTCATTTGTATATGCGTCATTTTAAAATTTCCTTGTTGAATTGTTTTATTTGGAAGAAACAAAAAATTTGGTTTCGGGCTAAATTTTTCATTTTAATGCTATTAAAAACAAAATAATTAAAATATAGTCTTCTAGTTTTCCAATAAATTAAAAAAAAAACATAGAATAATTAATGAAACATTTATTTAGAATCAAATTTTTCTTAGGTAAAAACACATTAAATTAGCCATTTCTTAATCTTTTTCACTCAGCACCAATTCATCATCTTCTCCAATGCTCTTTGAATTGCTTTCCTGGTCTTGCTCACTCATTTCATCTTCCGCTTTTGTTTCCTTTTTATTCTTCATCTTCTTGGCTTTCACCATCACATTTTCCAAGATTAGAGGTTTGATCTCCATGAAATCGATTTCTACACCAGTCTGTTTATCGCTGTTGTTTTTGGGTGTTTTGGCAAAAATTGATGGCATTTTAGCATACACCACGAAAAACACCCACCCGTTTCGAAAATGAGAGGTCACTTCTTTTATTTGGAGTTTCTCAAAATCTGCCACTCCATTCACTAAATCCTTCTCCACAGAGCCTTTCAAAATTGGGATGCCTATTTTATTAAAAATTTGATTTTTGTAATTTTTTTTTTAAAAAAAAAATTTAAATTTTCAAAATTAAGTTTTTTTTATAAAATGGAATAATTTTTTTTATATACCTATTGTGTTGGTTTCAATGATTTTCGGGAGGTTCTCTGAGGTGTAGAGAGCCAAAGATAATGGGATTCTATTAAGATTGCTCACCTTTTTATTTTCAAGGTCATGCAAATCAACTGAAAAACTTAAAAAAAATAAATAATGTCTAAAAAACAAATTTTACTGACCGAAAATTTCTTTCTCGATAAAATGTGGTATCTAGTTGCGAGTTCAATTTGAGCTCATATTTGAATTCTTTGTTTTGGCCATATAATTGAGTCAAAAGTTGTTCCTTATTGATGGTTTTTCCAGGTTTTGGCACAATCAACAAAGGATAAATGTGATTTTTTTCTGGCTCTTGTCTTATTGGCTTGCTTTTGTTTTGTGTTATTTTTTTGTAATTTACAGTAAAAACATCTCTGAAAATTTTAAAAAATGAGTTTTCATAGATTTTGGGAAAAAACTTAGTTCTAGCCATTTCGTTTTGGAGAATCTTTACTTGAACAACAGCCTTATCTAGAGATTTTGAAGTCTCAGATATCAATTGGGCCTGTTGGCTCATCAACAACAATATCTGGTTTTGAAAGTAGAATGCTTCTGGGCTGATTGGGAAATTAGGTTCAAAAAAAATGCTATTTCTTTTTTCTAAGGGATTTTAGTTTTTTTTAATGTTTCAAATTTAAAAACTAACCTTTGTCTACATGATTTTGTCCTGTGCTGTTTGAATCATCTTTTAGCTTTTTTAATATATTTTCAGCTAAAATTTCAGAGATTGATTGGATCGGAGACCTCTTCTTCTCTTCTGGTCGGATGGCTTCAGAGATATTGCCTCGGAAATATTGGTGATAATGGTTGGAACCAGAATTTTGACATTGAGAATGGTTGCATTGCTTAGATGGATTGTTCATGCTTAGGAGACACATGGATTCACAGGAAAGTATGATTTATTGAAAAGAAGAGAAAATTATAAAAAAAATACGAAGAAATAGGAAAATTATATGAAATTAGAAACGAAAATTTTAAAATTAAGATTAGTCATCAAATAAAATTTATTTCCATGTATTTTTTTTTTTAAATTAGCAGGATCGGACTGATTTTTCACTGTAATTTTTAACATTAAATACAACAGATTCCCTCTTTTATTTTTTATAAAAAAACAGATTTTTTTTGTTGAGATACAAATTTTTTTTTCTTTTGTTCTTAAGTTCATTCATCCTTGCTTTAATTATAAAAAAAAATTATATATAAAACAAATTTTCTATTCATATTTGATTATGGAATTTTTAAAAAAATTGCCAATATTTTTCTTGAAGCGACTTAAAATAAGATTTTCATTAAATATAGTATGAATGAAAAATTGATAAAATAGACTTTTATTAAAAAACAAAACAATTTAAAATTTCCGAGTTCTAGAAAGCTCCAAAACGAAAACTCTAAATAACATTTAAAGAAAAGATTTAAAATTCAAATATCTAAAAACTTTTTTAGCGTTGAACGCCCACCGAGTTCAAATGAAATTATCTCTCTCTCTTTTACTTTTCATTGCACTGATCCCCGTCTTCCTTTGTGAAGATAAGGAAATCATCACCTATAAATACCATGCCCACACCTGTCTCCCAAGACAAAAGGCTCCATTTTTCCAAGCCCTTGCAGTTTCAAACGGAAAATTCGTCAAAGTGAGTCTCTCTGATTACATGCAGAAATATTTGGTGATTATTTTCTATCCATTCGACTTCACATATGTGTGTCCAACAGAACTAATCAGTTTTAGTGACAATTTGGACAAATTTAAGGCCATCAACTCAGATGTCATTGCCATAAGCACCGATTCTCATTTCACTCATTTGGCCTGGACCAAAACTCCGAGAAATCAAGGAGGGGTTGGTGATCTTAAGATCCCTTTATTGGCAGATATAAGCAAGAAGATCTCAAAAAGCTATGGAGTCTTGGTGGAAGATGAACTTGATGAATTGTTTGGAGCTGCATTAAGAGGATTGTATATTATTGATGGAAAGGGAGTCATCAGGTCATTGCAAATAAATGACGCTCCTGTGGGAAGAAGTGTGGAAGAAACATTGAGATTGATCCAAGCATTCCAGTATACTGATGTTCATGGGGAAGTGTGCCCAGCGAATTGGAAACCTGGTGATAAAACTATAAAGCCCAACCAGGAAGAAAAAATGGAATATTTTAGAGATTTATAAAAAGGAGAAAATGAAACATATCAATGAAACTTTATATTTAATTTAAAAAAGTTCAAAGAAACAACATTTTTTTTATTTTTTTTCTGCTTAAGTTGTACTAAAAAAATATAAATTTTGGCAGCTGTATTTTTTTTTACTACTTATTTTTTTATGAAATCAAATTCCAATAAAATTTAGCATTTGTATTTATAAAAATTCCGCTTCGAATTATATTATTATTGGGAATTATAAGACATTAGGCAACCAAATAATTTAGTTGTTCATATATAAAGTTATAAGAAAAAACTAAATTATCATAATATTCGAACTTTTCTTGTTATTGTAAATCAAATTGCACTTAAAGGACGCAAATTGCTCATTTATAAATTAATTTAGCTATATTAAATTTGCTAAGACTCTAAAAATTTCAAATAATGGGATGCTTTCAAACCAGGAATCTCTATCTAAAAGATAACCCTTCAAACTTTTTACTTCCATTAAAGGCCCTCAGGACCTCAGAAATTAAAGATATGGAATCCTCAAGTTTTTTTCTTTGTTTTTTTTCTTTAACAATGTTTAAAACGTAGCTGATTTGATGAATTTCAGCATTTCTTTTTCTGATCTTTGCCAAGAAAAACAAGGTTTCATTCAAAATGATTATGTCTTATTCAACCCTCCGATTGGGATAGGAAGTTTTGGCGAAGTGAGGCAAGCTGTTCATAAATCAACTGGTCTCAAAAGGGCCATTAAGATCATTCCAAAGGAATCTTGTCCATTACAAAAACAAAAGAAACTAATAAAAGAGATAGAAATTTTGAAACGCTTAGTACTTTTGATCATTTTTCCAAGGTATTAATGATTTTATAGGACCATCCAAATATTTTAAAGGTCTACGAATTCTATCAAGATGAGAAAAACATATATATTGTAACTGAACTTTGCACTGGAGGCGAGTTGTTTTATAAGATAAGCTCAAACCAATTATCGGAAAAACAAATAGCTCAAATTATGTTGCAATTACTTTCGGCTTTATATTATTGCCATGAAAATAACATCGTCCACCGGTAAAAAAAATAGATAAAATGCCATAAAATAATCATTTTGGTTTTACTTTAGTGACATAAAACCTGAAAATATCATGTTTCAATCAGAAGACGAAGACTCTCTCATAAAAATCATTGATTTTGGAATTGCAAGGTCACTGGACAGTTCCAAAAAAATCCGCAAAAAGAAAGGAACTACACTTTATCTGGCCCCGGAAGTAATCAGGGAAAATTACAATGAAAAATGTGACGTTTGGTCATGTGGCATTCTGTTTTACCTGATTTTTATGAAGACATTTCCGTTCAATGATGAATCGATTGAAACTTTGGAAAATAAAATTCTGGAGTCTAACTCTTATAATTTTTTATCCAAGCTTTTCAATCAAGAATTTGTGCCAGATGGGGCTAAACATCTTATCAAGAAAATGTTGGAATATGACAAAAAAAAAAGAATTTCAATGGAGGGGGCATTTCATCATGATTGGATTCAAAAGTTTAACCTAATTAAGGCCGTCGATGAAAAAATTATCCAAAAGACACTCAAAAACCTTTTGCTGTTAAAATTTGAAAGGAAATTACAAGAGTTTATTTGGCTTTTTTTTGTGAATAACTTCGCGACGAGTATTTATAATAATAAAGATGAGGTATTGGATGCTTTCCATAGTGTTGATCTCAATGGTGATGGCATTCTGAGCAAAGAGGAGATGATTTTGGCTTATAGCAAGGTCGTGGGTGATTTGAAAAGGGCGGAGAAATATGTAGAGAAAATTTTTAAGTATTTGGATTGTAATAAAAATGGAAGCATTGATTTTTCAGAATTTGTGATCGGGGCGCTTAGTCAGGAAAACTTTCTCACCAAAAAAAAGCTGAGGATTGGATTTCAAATGTTCGACAAAGTAAAAAAAAAAGGCCATTTGATTTCAAGAATTTTTTTTGAATTTTTTGAAATTACAAACGTTTTTATAATTTTTTTTGGATTTTATGTTTGCAAAGGAAAAAAATGGGCGATTTTTATTTTTGATAATTAATTTTTCATGTTTTGTGAAATTTTTAATTATGAAATTATTTTTTTTGGGTTTTTTGATATTTTTTATTTTTTCTTTGAGCAAATTTTTTTTATTTTACTAATTTGTTGTTTTTATCTCAAAACTATAGTTCTAATGTTTTTGTAAATTTTGATTATATTTCATTATGAATACAATATAACATTTACATTTTGATAGGATAATAGTGGTGCTATTTCTTTGGAAGAATTTAAATCAGTTTTCGTCAACGAAAAAATAAAGGATGATGATTGGAAGCAAATAATAAAAGAAGCAGATGACAATGGGGATGGCGAGGTAAAAAATATCCTCCCCTTCAATAATTTTTTAAAAAACAATAGATTTCATACTTTGAATTCGAAAATATGATGAAGAGATTTTTGAAGCAATGAAAGAAAAAACTATGAAGACTTTGTGTTTTTTTTTTTTCCTTGTTTTTTATAAGAAGTCTCGTCTCATCTTTTTGCTTATATTTAATATAAACGACATAAATCAAATTAATATTAAAAGTTTTTGAAGTTTTATCCAGGACCAACTCTTGGAATATCGAAATGATCTGAAAGCTTCGATAATCCTTTATTAAACTTTTCAATTTTTTCTTTATGACTGCTTTCAAGTTTTCTCTCAATCCTTTCCATCACTCGCTTTTTTTTCACCATATCATAGGAAATTTCCGATGGAGTTTTGTATTTATGAACTGAACTTTTCTCTTTTTCGTTTTCGCTTTTGGTATGGGATTCATTAACTATAGGAGAAGACTCAAGTTCAGAAAATTTCCTTTTTGTCGAAACCGCTGCCTTGCCTTTCAAAGTTGAATCCACGATGTTTTTGGCTGAAACGTTGCCTTTGAATTTGAGCATTCTTGGAAGTTTTTTATGCTCTGATTTTTGATGAAATATTTTTTAATTATAGATTTTTTAGTTTTGGATGCTTTTTTTAATTATATTTTTTGAGAAAAATTAATGGGAATTTTCAAATTTATTTGTAGTGATGGAGAGGAGAAAATTTTAACAACAGAAAATTTTTTTTTTTTTCCATTAATAAAAAATGAACTTTTTTTTCCCTCACAATAAAAAACATGAAAAGAAGCAAAATCAAAAATTTTCTCGACTAAATTTATGTCCAAATCAAAAATGCCTAGGTTTTTTCTTTATCTGTCCTGATATAGTCTTTTTATAATTTTCAAATTCCCAATTCAACAGTGATATATTGCAGCTATTTCAGATTACGTCACCCCATGCCATAAATTTATGGAGTTTTCAAGTGGAAAAAACACACCCTATTAATAGCAAGAGGGTCCTAATATTTTAAACAAATAAATAAACCAAAGACCCAACCTATATCATATAATATACCCATCCAAATTATACAATGATCTTCGCTATAAGACATGGCCAAAGAGCCGATGACCCATTAGCCAAAGATTTGGTTCCAATTGAGCTAGAGTTTGATCCTCCATTATCAAAAAATGGCATCCTTCAAGCCAAACTCACTGGAATCTATATGCGTGAAATGATAGAACGAATGAAAGGAGGACCAAAGAAAGTGATTGTTTTAAGTTCTCCATTCCTCAGATGTATTCAAACTGCCATTAATCTTGCTGATGGCTTGGCCAACTTCCATAAGGAAACCATTTACATTTGTGATGAAATTGCGGAAATTCAAAAAACCAAATTTTTCAAAAAAGATGTCTTACCTGATCTTCATTTCAGACAAGAAAAAATGGATCTGAAATATTTCGAACTTCCAGATGGAAGAGTCATCAACGTCAAAGAGAAAAGCTTCTTGAAAAAGTCAAGTTCAACAACTCTTTATGTAAAAAATGCTCCAATGTTCCCAGAAGCAATCAATGATTGCTTCTTGAGGTTCAAGAAAGCCAGAAAAAACATTACGCAGAAATATTTAAAGAAAAGTCTTAATGATGTAATTGTTATTTTGGTTACTCATTCGATTGGAGTGCAATGTTTGATCCATGAACTGGAACCGGAGAAAGAAATTCCACAAATTGATTATTGCTCTTTGACACAAATTAATCATAAAGTCGATGTGAACAGAAGAGAAGTGTCTGAAGAGATTTCACTCAAAAATTTCATCGATCATATAAAAATCAAGGAAAGGGAGTGAAGACAGATGATCAGTGAAGTGATCACCTTGTTTTTTATATATTTGTATAAAAAATTTCGTTTAATTTTAGGATAATAGGTTTTTTTGTTTAACTTCTTATCTTTACCTATCAGTTTAATGTGTGTAAAGAAGAACTATTTATTTTTCATAGTTTATTTAAAGAACTTTATTTTGTTCGCATTTTATTTTCTTTATTTACCTTACCTATAAAGCATTTTACGATTTTAATAAAAATCTGCAAAATCTATGAAATTAAAATTGTTTCTTCATATTTTGGAAAAAAACAAAATTTATTATTTTCCTTTATAAAACATTTTCCAATCGGATTCCAAGTCTTTAGGCTGCTCTTTAGAAATTTTTTCACTCAACATTTCAGTTAAAATTTTTTCTCTAAAATCTTCCTCATATGGATCTAATATGTTCAATTTCTCCGCGGTTTTTATGTCTTTTTGATGGTTGGCCTGGGCAAACCCTACTTTCATGTTATCTCTATCAAATACAGAATAATAGTTCCGAATGAACGTATCACCCAAAATAAATATTGGTCCTCGAGGCTTTGGAACGTCCAATTTCATGAAGGCAGGAGAACAAAACAAAAGGCTTTGTCTTGATAAAAAGCTGAGAAACTCGGATCCATCACTCTTTTAGATAATGAAATTAATTAAAAAATAACATATTAAAAATATGATAGCATAAATTTTAAAATAATGTCTAAATGATAATTATGGAAAAAAATTGTTTAGTTTTTTTAATAGTATACCTTGATCACATAATCTTTTGGCTCCAAGATAAATTCGACGCCACTTAAAATGATGGAAATGTTTTTCAAGGAGTCATAATTGCTGCAATCTTCTTTAATATCCAAATGATCTAAAATCATTGAAATTTCTCTAAAATGAAAAAAAAAATGTTATTTCATTTTTTATATTTCTCATTGCCTGGAGGGTCCTGCGAAAAGAGTTGTTCCTGTGTCAATGGCAATTCCACACATGCCCTTTTGTTTAATCAAATTGTCACATACATTTAAAAATCTATCTCCAATCTAAAAAAATATAAAAAATACAGAAAATTATGAATTTATTTAAAAAGAACTTTGATTCCAGACAATTCTATTTGCCAATATGCATCACTGTTCACAGGAAAAAAGGAGAAATTTGAAAGCATGTACTTTTTATCTATTTCCCCAAATAAAATCTCACCATGTTCATTATCATTCTTTGTTTTATCGATGTTTTATTATAACTAAAATAATTTTGTCCAAATTACATTACTCATATAAATTGAAAATATGTTGTTTTTTAATTTTCCTTGCTTCATCAAATTATCGAAAAAGGGAGTTGAATGTGCTGCTGCTAAAGTCGGAAAGCCCAAACCCAAAATACCAGCAAAAGGAGCCTATTATTTAAAAAAATTAAATGATTTTTACAAAGTTTCATTAAAAACCCCTAAAAACGCATCTCCTTCCTCTTCTAAAACAATTCCAAATGTTTGATTCTCGATTTCCAAATCTCCAATTCTGATTTTATCTTGAATCAACTGTCCTTCGATGCCTCCTGTGCCATAAGTGATGGAAAACATAGGGATTTTATCCTAAAATAAAAACCAAACTTCTTAAAATTATTATTTATGATTTATTTGGACATCTATTGAATAGCTTTTGTAAGTTTTTGACAAAGAACTGTCATATCTTTTGTGTTCTAAACATCCCATCGTATCACATAAAGTTGAAGGGATCCATAGATTGCTGCTACCTGTATCGAAAATAACATTAAATTCCATCTGAGGCGTTCCTTTAATAAATTTTATTTACTCTAATGAGCTAAAATTTGAACAAATACCTATGTAAATCTTCATGTAATATTGTGAGTTTTTAAAATTGTAAAGAGTTGTCCGATATTGGGTATTGGATGATTGAGGAGAATTTGACATATTGTTTGAGTTTGGGAAAATATTTAAGAGGGATTGGTCCCATTTCGATTTCATTAAAAATTGAGGTAATGAGAGGGCTCTGCATAAACAACTTAATATCATTAAAAGTGGGAGGGGTTGAAAAAGAAACTTCATCTTTCGTTATTAAAAAAGAATTTAATTCTGCTTAAAAAAACCCTTTTCTTTATGTTTATCAATAAATAGTTTGAATAATGAAAAATTTTTTGGATTTTATAAAAATTCAACCCACACTATTTGAGATGTCCTTATTTTCCTTGGAAAGCATTAGTCCTTGGATTGAATTTAAAAACTAGTTTTGTTGAGTTAAAAATGTTTTTCAGTCAGATTTTCAAATAAGTAAAAACTTTTGACTTCTTGACTAATAATTATTAAAAAATGCAAATTTTTTAATACAGCTTAATATTGAAAATACTCAAAAATTTTTTTGCGCTTAAATTTAAATTAAATTTTAGCAACAAAATTTTTTAATATAATTGAAAACAAAAATTCTAAACACATTAAAAATAAAA
>Ga0302186_10002674_pt1 | contig 13522 bp, 5 predicted proteins | sample II_Bog_E1_2_FD_198782 | JGI IMG/M metagenome (GOLD analysis project Ga0302186, IMG submission 198782) | Peat permafrost microbial communities from Stordalen Mire near Abisko, Sweden - II_Bog_E1_1 | ecosystem: Environmental > Terrestrial > Soil > Wetlands > Peat | place: Sweden: Abisko, Stordalen... | reverse complement strand
TTTATTTTTTTAATAATAAAATTCATTTTTCCTTTAATTTTGACCAGAATTTATATCCAAAATAATATTATTTAAAAAAATTAAAAAATTGGAAAAATTTTTTTTTTTTATGAAAACTAAATTTATCAAATTTTTCAAAGAAATGTTTTTTTTAAATTTAAAAGAAGATAAAAAAAATTCAATTCGGAAAATATTTAAGACCTTTAAACTAACAAAAAGCCTTCCATATTACGGTAATAAAAAAAAGTTATGATATTTAATTCCAAAAATTATTTCTTTACTTTATAAAGCTTCATTTTCAATTTTTTCCTTTGTTTTCCTTCTCCCGATACCCCTCTATCTTATATTTTTTCTCCTCATCAGGGAATATCAACACATTAAAATTGATCTTCTGTTCTTCCTTTTTCATCTCTTCATATAATGATTTTCCACCTTTATCATTTTGTATATCTTCAAATTCTGATGAATTCACAGTGATTAAATTCTGGCTTATCATATGATCACTGCCTTTTGAAATTTCATTTTGATTCCCAAAAGCATTTTCATTCCTCAACATTTGTTTTTTATTCGAAAAATAATTAGACCCATAATTCTTCAATTTTTCATTGCCAATTTCTCTTGAAATCTCAAGAGAAACGGGCCTCAAAGAACTATTGTTATTCCTCATTGAAACAATCATATTTTTGGGCAATTCTCTCAATAAATTCTCACATTTAGTAAACCCCTTCAAAGTCTGAAATGCTTCATATCGAAGGAAAAATGGCTCATTTAAATCCATATAAAGATTTTGCAAAAAGGAGGATGCGTTTTCGTAATAAAAATTGGAGAGCAATTTTATGACGAAAAATTTCAGAATTGAATTTTCACAGTAATCATTGGAATTGGTATTCAAAAGAAGATAAACCAGCCATCTCAAAGCTAAGCTGCTATGACTCTGATTGAAAAAAGTGCTAGCTTGTAGAGTTACTTCGAAAATCGGTTTATCTCCGTTTTTTAATGTTGCCAAATTCGGATTAGTTTCAATAAGTCTTTTGAATTGGTCTACAAGGGTCTTTTCTTCTTGATAATTCAGAATCAAACTAGCCATTTTATAATGAAAAAGCAGGACACCATTCAGACATTTCAATCTTTGAGCCAATGAATATGAGGTATCCAAGATTTTCACCTGATTCATTTTCATTGATTTCTTGAGACTTTCAACAATATCATTCAGGTTGTCTGAAAGAATCTTTATATGGTTCGTGGCGATTTTTTTGGAATAAATGCTTTGAACCTTGGGATTTTTTTGAGGTCTGATTTTATTTAATAAAGTGTTGACTTTTTGCAAGGCGTCGATTTGACGGATGTTATTTGGGCTTCCGAAGAAGGTCCTCATGTTTTTTCCCCATTGACCTTCCAATTCGAAGATGATATCAAGATCAGACTTATTTTCTTCGATGTCACTAATTTGAGTTTCATTCAAAGATTCAATAGTCGGTTGTTTAATCGGCTTAAAGATTCTCGGAATCTTATCAATATTACTTTCAACATTAAATTTATTAAAATAAAGATTCCTTTGTTCATTCGAGCCGATTAAGATATTTGTCGATAATGTATGTCCCCTTTGGGAAAACACCCTCTTATCTTTAGTGACTTCATTCAAATCCTTTACTTTTTGAAACGTCCGAGTTTCAGAACTATCATCAGAAATTTCAGCTTCGGATTTCAAATTTACATCTTTTCCTAATGCCTTCAACCTTCTCTCTTGTATCAAAGGATTGAGAAAAGTCTTCTGGATGTAATTTCTTTCAAAGTTTTTGAGAATCTTAAAGAGGAAAATGTTCTGGATCGCGAAATTTGAAGCCAGCTTTTCGTTTTTAGATCTTATAAAAATATCCACTTTCCCCTGTTCGATTAAACTCTCCACCAAAGTGATGTTATTCTGCAAAACTGCGAGATGAAGAGGCGTTAATTTTTCTTCCCCTCCTCGAGCATTTAAATTAAAAGTCTCATACATGCAACCTCCCCCTTCCGAGTTTATTTCTAACAATTCAAATCCTTTTTCATCATTTCTGGCTTCATTATATTCCAATATCCATTTCATTCCTTGGTTTTGTCCTCTTTTAATAGCCAAATGAACTGCTGCCCATTTGTGTTTATTAACTGCATTGGGATTCAAACCATAACTTAACAATAATTCAGCAATTTTCTTGTAATTTGTCACATCACTATCAAATAAACACATCAACACATGCAAGGAATTATTACCATCGATGTCACAACGGTTGACATCTGCACCATATTTCAACAAATCACTCACTAAATAATATTGACATTTCGCTGTTGCCAGATTCAAACAAGAGCCTAACACCCCACCTCCGATTTTAGGATCACCGCCATTATGCAAAAGGACCTTCGCTGCCAAATAATTCTCATTTCTGATCGATAAAAACAAGGCAGTCTGATCTTCTATATCAACCTTATTAATTTCTTCAGATTGTATCGTCAAAAGAGCCCTCAAGGCTCCAATATCATTTTCTAAGGCCGATTTATGCAGATAAGTCCGATTTTTTGCTAAAACTACTTTGAAGTCCATTTTTTTCAAAGAAACCTGGAGCACAAACTTCTCGAAAGTCACATTTTCTAATTTCAATCTTCGTAAATTAAAGAACCTTAGAGCGATCTCCTCCTGGATTGATTTCCATTGTTGCACCACTTTCAACATTGGCCAGGCATATTTAAACCAATCCAATCCGAATTCCTTGAGATTCAAAAGATTCAGAATACTCACAGGCAAAACACAAAAATGGTTATGTTCGAGATGTAAGGAATTCAATTTGCTTAATTCTCCGATTTCTGAAGGCAAAACATCAATATGATTCTCTGCCAAATTCAAATAAATCAAGGTTTGCTTCCAATTTGCAATTTCCACTGGAACCTTATTTAAAACATTATCATAAAAAGAAAGAATTTCTAATTGTTTTAAGGAGTTGCATAAGCCCACAGGGATCTCCTTTATGTAATTAGAATCCATTTTCAAGCATTTGAGATTCACCAATTGGAAGATCTCATCAGGAACTGTCCTTAATTTGTTGTTTTTTAGCTCTAAAATCTGCAGATGAGCCTTATTCATTATCATATCTGAAGTCAATTTGGTCAAACCCTTTTCATTTAGGCTCAAAACAAATGCAAAATTCCGAAACTTACTCAATGAACTATGGTTGAAGGAAGGGTTGTTGCTACTTGGCATCGAACTGATAAAAGAAGGAGCGATATTATTAAGAAAGCTGCACTGAGGCGAAGCCAAATTCTCTACAATTTCAAAAGCTTGACCCCCAGAACTAAAGTTCGTTGCAGTATCAGGCTGGGGATTAGGAAATATCATTTTAGTTTTTTTAAGTAGGGTGTTTGTTTCATTGAGGTATTTGTTACTTTTGGCTATGAGGTTTTTTATGTTATTATTTAACAGTTTTGGAGATGAATGGGATTTTTGATGCTGACGAATAGGGGAGTTGGTTTGGCTGACCTCAGTGTGATTTGTGAGATTCATGTGATGTTCATTGTTTTGAAACATATGAATTTCGAAAAACAATTGTTTTGACTTTTTTTCTGTTTTTCTTATAAAGTTATATCAACGATTTTGTTTGTTTTTTAATGCGGGTGTTTCTGCTATTTAAAGATTAGCTTTTTGAATGTTGATATTCAAAGGAGTGAATTTTGCAAATGTAAAAAAAATGATTTCCAGTTTTCTTATCTGACGAATAAAAGCAGATGAAAAAAATATGGAAATTTATATCAGAGAAATAATATAATTTATTTTAATTTTTTCCAAACTAATTTTTTTTTTCAAACGAACTCAGGGCAAATATTGGTTTAATTAATCATTTCGATTTTATATATTTTTTTTGTGAGGCGACTCATTTTAAAATTTTCCTTTCCAACTCAAAACAATTTTATTTTCCAAAATTTCCCGATAATAATAACAAATAAATAATCAAAATCCCAATACGAAAAAATGCCCAACGTTTCACACTATCTTCTTTTCTGCAGTTTCATGATATGGATTTTCATCCCACCAGCATCCTTTTCTCGTCTGATCACCCCTAATGTTGAGACTATCAAAAACTTTAGTCCATTTTATATAAGCCCTAAAGAATCCCAACAATTCCACCTGAATAATTTCTTTTCTGGCTATAATCTCATATATTCCCTCTCATATAACGCATCTGCCTGTCAACCCATATTGGAAATATCCCAAACTATGAGACTTCTATCAGAAAGCAACACTTCTCTGACATCTGAGAACTTCATTTGGTCGTTTTATAAGGATATCTCAAATTTCAAGAGGAAAATTCTTGGGTTGGATAAGAAAAAAAATCAGGTTTTCACTGCTGATCTTGAGCTAGGAACCAATTTAACCAATTTTAATCTCTTTCAGGATTTGTCAAGTTATAACGCTTCATGCCAACATTTCATCACATTAAAAAACCATTCATTGATGGGGGTGCTTTGCATTGATGAGAAGAATAACAATGAATTGTTGTTTATGTATAATCTTGCCAACAGTTCAGAAACATTGGGAGGCCCTTTTTCCTTTGAAAATACTCAGAACAAAAGCAATAGTGATGTCAGACTCGTTTTCAATGAAAATGATGCGTTTTATATCATAAGATATTGGATATACCCAATCAATTCTAGTGTTATTGAGGTGTGGGTGTACAACTTGACCATGAAAACAATGACTTTTATTGAAAATCTTGATAAGAACACTTTCAACTTGGAGACTGTGGAAATTCAAATTTTGGATCTAAGGGTTTATGATGGAGAGGTGTTTTTTACTGAAAAAGTCAATACACGTATCGTGAGGTTCCGTTACCATAGTGGTGGGAAAATCGATGTTTCTAATAGGGACTCATTGATTCCTATTAATAAAATTTGGATTTATGAATATGGGTTTAGTACACCATCTTTATATTTATCTCTTACATGTATTGACTACTCTTTTATTTTGATCGTTAATTGGACAGATATAAAAAATCCATTATTGCTTGAGAGATATGCAATTCTACCAATTTACCAAGAATTAATGTATCTGAACTTTAATGAGGATTTTTTGATGTATTATGCAAAAAGAAATAACGTGACGAATTATTTCACAGCTTATCGAAGAGGCCAAAAACTATTGAAAAACATTTATTTGGATTTGCAATTCCAGGGGTCAAATAATACATTGTTTGAATTTATTCCAGAAACCAACAACTTGATCATTTTCTCCGGCTCAAAATTGAGTAATTATTTGTTGTATGACCCCATTTTGAAGATAAATGCAACAAACGTCACAATTGCTGATTCTTACGATGATTGCAATGTTACCCTTTTTGTAAATTCTAGTTATCCGGAATTACCAGAAAACTACACCCAGAAAAACTACACCCTGACCATAAAATTAATCAACTCCATGGACACCAATTTATATTCCATCGTAGATGAAACAAAGCCCCGTTCCTACATCGATTACCCAGGCCAAATCCAATTCAATTTGGATCAATATTATGTCGGCCCTAACATTTCCTATCATTTGTCTTGGCTCGATGGCAGCCAGAATGTTTCTCAAACAAATCAAGCTCAAGCTCCTTTTTTCCTAGCTGTTGATAACGATGATGACCTTGCGGATCTTGCACCTGCCCCCTTGGAAAGCCCTTTGTTTCGCATTAACAAGATAAATCAATTAGAGTATTCTCTTAAAGACATCCAGGACCAAATAGATCCATCCTCTATAATTTTCCAAAATATGGTCTCGAGTCCTTTGAATTCCAGCATCATTTTTTGGTTTGTCCAGGTTTCAAATTATACCGTCTTTGTGACCCAATGCGAAGTTGATAATTTTGGAAATTCACCGATTTGTGACATCCAAGGCAACATTTCAACATTGGGAGCACTTATAGTCAATCTGAGTCTTGCTTATAAAGAGAATGAGCTTTGGTTTGCCTTGAAACTCGATAGTAATATGTTGGACATCCAATTTTATGATATGTTTAATTTGACTCAATTGAACATTGAATTACCTATAGGCAACGATGAGATGAATCAAGTATTTGATTTCACAATAATGGATTTCAAAATTGTGTTATGTTTCGCATTAAGCAAAACTATATGGATAATAGATCTAAATTCATGGGATACGGTCTTATTTTCCTTCAATAATAGTTTCATGAATGAAAAATACGGTTATTCATTTTTCTCACCGATGAGAGTGAAAAGCCAATATTTTCATAAAAACATCCTCTTTATTGTCGATAAAGTATCAGTGTTCATCATAGATATTTCCAATGTCTATGAAGGGGAAATCATCATTATTAAACAAATAACTTCTGATGCAACAAAAAAATTAGGAAATTCCCTATATTATCTTGCAATTTCCCAAAATACTTTACTTATCATCTCAAAATATCCAGATACAATAGAAGAATATTCCCTGTCCAATTTTAACTTGATTTATAAGAGAAAAGAGTACCCTTTTTATAATTATAGCATCATTCTGAAGCCATATTCATTTGATTTCAATGATTTTGATTGCAATTGGGGCTTTTTATTCATCCAAGCAGTTGACCAAAATCAAAATGCAGTAATTCTAATTTATAAATCAGCAGTCATAGCACACGATGTATTATATAGCATCATCCCGCTCAATACCAAATTCCCTCAGATTTTTGTTCAGACCACAGGAGTTAGTACAATGTATCTCACAATCATTAACAATACAAATATTCTTTTCTATGAAATCTACCGAAATGCCACTTTAATCATGAATTTACTTGAAATGACTGTGGAGAAATTCACCAATAATCAACTTAACTTCAATATCACCATAAGAAACACCTTCCAACCTGGTGGCATCAATGTCTCCTATGAATTGGACACATGGGATAGTGGAGTCAAAATATCATTAAAAGACCCCAACTCAACGGAACCTAAAAACATGATTCAACTGAAGAATGGAGGTCCAAATAGAGTGGATTTCAGTCCTACCTCTTTATTCATGGGATCTATTATCAGTTATTTCATTCATTGTGATGATTGTGGGAAAATATCTAATACAACCAAACTTTTAACCCCCATAAGTTTTTCTAATACAGCCATGGGAAAGGATACATATACTGACATTGATGTCCTTGAAGATGGGTTTTTAGTGCTAACCACTAATATTTTATTGAAATGTGATCAAAATTTCCAGAAAACGAGCTCATTTGTATTTTCAGATACAAATTGTAGGAAAATTGTTTTTCATCAGAAATCTAATATAACAGTTGTCGCTTGCAAAAATGACTCACAAAATTATTTTTTATATCTAATTGATTCAAATTTGACTTCCATGATCATAAATTACGCAATCCCCATCGATAATATAGCATCAATGCAGGTTTATAATGATTATTTGATAATTTTGAATGCTGCAGAAGATGAAGATCAATTGGACAAATTTGAATCTATTATCTTTGTCTATGTATTTGTGGCAAATAATACTTTGAATTTTTTAGATACTATTGATTCGGATGATGTTGAGCTTAACCAATTGATTGTAAGCGGATTGGATATTGGTGAATCTGACCATGATGACACACTCAGGCTCTTTATTTTGGATCGATATGAGGGCCTCAGAATTGTGGATTTTAACGTGTCGAATAAATACCAAAAAACACAATATTCTTTAGATCTTTTGAGTTACGTCGAAAATGATGGGATGGATGATGCAGTCCAATATTCAGCAGTGAAAATAGTGGAAACTCATAAAAATCCTGATGAGAATTTTTCCACTTTTTCGATCATCATAAGCACGGTCAATTTCCATATTTATGAGATTCTATTACAAGTGAATAAAGAGGCCACTGATGACAATTTTTTAAATGTTAGGATTAAGAGATGTTATTGGAGATATGGATTTTATTCTGCCACCAATAAAATTTTCACAAGTGAGAAAATGAACCACAACCGGTTTTTTGTCATTCCTTATATTTTATCCAATGATTTGATCATCAACTATAAGTCTTATTCCGATCAAATTTTCATTCTATTTGATAGATTCAATATTAATTTTTTCAACAGGAGCAACGTACCTACCAATTATATTCAATCAACCCAAAATCAAAGCTATAATTATACAGTTTTAATTGGAGGTTATGTTTTAAATTCTTCATCCGAAAGTTATTTCGCTAAAATGATCGAAACTACCACAAACAATGAAACAATAGTTACTATGATATATAACAATCCAATTAGTCAAACAATAGACCAATTATTGATAAGACCAAATATCAGCATTGTGTTTGAAGAACCTTATTCGAATGATAGTGAATTGGTTCTGACATTGAAAAACGATTATAATGAAACTAATGTGACTTTTTTGATAAACACAGAAGATAGAACTGATAATGGACAAACCAAAATTTGGATAATTGGTTTGGTAATTGCTTTGTTGATCGTGGCAGTGATTTTGATTTTTGTGGTGAAAAAATATGGGAAAAAGGAGGAGGGAAATGAAGAGGATATGCTGGAAAATGAGGAAGAGAATGAAGGAAATTAAACAATACATGTTTGGACTAAAGTTAAAAAATCAGATAAATTTATTAATTAACATAGCAGTTAATTGTTTTGTTTGCAGTTCTAAATTTTTTGTTTAGTAGACAGGATCTATTAAGTCTAATTTTTTGTTAGGATGAAGAAATGATATAAATTTTATTTGAAAATACGTTTTTGGAAATGATTAAGAAAAATAATTTAATTTGGAAAGCAAAAAAAAAATGAACAAAACTGAATATTTTGAAAAATTGAAAAAACGACCAAATCTCCTAAAAAAACAATTAAGGATAAAATTCGTTGAACAATGTAAAATCTACAAGGAAAAAAAGTCCTTTACACATTCCGGGTTTGTTGTTTATTTGACAATTGAAGCTTTGGGTATGATTTTTAAGATTTTTTCTCTAATTTTGAGATAAATAATTTTTATGTGAGGTCTTTTTCTTTTGTATTTGTTTATGCTTTGGCAATTCATCGACTATGACCTCAAAGTTATTAAAAAATATGGCTTTTACATAGGAAATTTATTGTGTTTGCTCGGGTAAATAATTTTTTTTTATGAAAATATAACAAATTTTTTTATATCGAAATAGAGTTGTAATTATCGCTTTTCTAAAGAAACAAGAATGGATTGCCATTATTGTAGAAGGGAAAGTAAATTTAATGAAAATGGTATTTATTGTTGTATTAATTACAAACTTAATCTCTGGATTTTATATCGAACATCCTCAGATTTTAATAATGATTTTTTTCGTGCATATTTATTTACATAATTCAATATTCCAATAAAAAATAAAAGAAAAAAACAAATTTATTTTATAAACTTAAAGAAGGATTTTTAAAATGTGATTTTTGACTGAAAAAAACAATATTTGTTTGCAAAAAGAAACAAAATTTTACAAAACATATATTTGTTTTTATAAAAAAAACTAAATTTTACATTTATCCATTTTAGAACAAGAAATTTGTTAATTACGATAAAATTTCCCACCTTTTAATTTTGAAAAATAAAATGATCAAAAAATTGGACGCCAAATCCATCCAAAACATTTGTGCGAATCAAGTGATTTTGGACATTTCCGCCTGTGTAAAAGAGCTTCTAGAAAACAGTCTAGACGCAGAATCGAAAACAATTGAAATTTATCTTAAGGATTTTGGGCAAGAATCCATAATCGTCAAGGATAATGGCCATGGGATTTGCAAAATCAATTTTTCAACTATTATTCAAAAAGGAGCGACATCTAAACTCTCAACTTTTGATGATTTGAATGTCATAAATAGTTACGGATTCAGAGGTGAAGCGTTAAATGCCTTGAATCAAATATCAGATTTGACGATTATAACAAGAACAAAAGATGACATTTATGGTTCGAAAATTAAGTTCAACAAGGAAAATGAACTAATCTTTCAAGAAGACATCGCTTCAGAAATAGGAACAACGATAATTTTGGAAAAAATTTACCAGAATTTCCCTGTGAGGCTTCTTGATTTAAAAAACAACATAAAATCTCATTATGCCAAAATATTAGCCTTAATAACAGAATACTCTCTGATATCTCTAAAAACAAAAATCATGTTGTTTAATGAAACAAAAGAAAAACCAAAGGAAATGATATTGAACAACGGAAATCCTGAAGAAAGTCTTTCAAACAGAATTCTCAAGATTTTAGGTAAAAAAATCCTTGACGCAGTTATGGAATTCGAATGCAATTTAACAGAAACCTTCCAAATCAAAGGATTTCTTATGAAAAACATCAACAGTGGGTCAGGAAAAGAAAACCTTTGGTTGAAGAAAAATATGGTCTATTTTTACTTGAATAAAAGGCCTATTGACCCTCCCAAAAGGTTTCTCTATGTTTTAGGAGAAATTTATAGACAATATAACTCCAATTCGAAATTCATTGCTATTTTGAACTTCGAGTTGAAGAATGAAGATGTTGATTATAATTTATCTCCAGATAAGAGAGAAATTTATTTGCAAAATGAAAAAAATTTGGTCCAGCTTTTCAAAAACCAAATCAATTCTTTCCATGAAAAACTGCATAGCTTCCAAAAATCTATTCCCGAGTTACCAAGCAAACAAAAGATCCAAGCTATGAAGCTAAATGCTCAGGAAACCTCCATTATTGATGCTATGGATGATAATATTGAAAAGAAAAAGAAAATAAATGAAAATACTTACTCATTAATTGAAAAATTATCAAATAATGCTTCTCCAATGGAATTAATAACGAATGAATTCGCTGATCATGAAGAAAATTTGGAAAGAGACAATAAAAAAAAATATGCTATTACTTATTTTCAACCAAGTAAAAACAATGATGAAGCTAAAAATGAATTATTCGAAGGTTGGGGAGATAAAATTAACGAAAAAACACAAAATGGAGGTTATAGAATGAAAATCTATGAGCCTGGGAAAAAAGATTCATTAAAGAAAAATGATAACATTAATATGACAGAACAAGACATTTCATTTTCTCAAACACAAAAAATAATTAACTTGGATAGCCCAATGGAAATTGAAATAACTGCTCCCCCAAATAAAAAGAGTTTTCAAATGAAGATTTTCGAGCCCAAAAAAAAACAAACTATGGATATGAGCCAAAAAAAAGAGAATAATTATACAATGAAGATTTTTGAACCAAAAGGCACAACTTTGAGCAATGACGTAAAAACAAGCGTTATAAATTTCAAGCCTGAACAATCTGAGTCGTTCACAAACGAAAAGATAAAATTTTTCAATTCAAAGAATGATGAAATGCCTAAAATAATTGAAAAGGAGGCTGCTGACACTCTAGAAAATCAAAACGGCCTAGCATTTTGTAAAGAAAATTTCAGGAATTTGAAAATAATCGGACAATTCAATGTCGGTTTTATAATAACCTATCTAAAAGAAAGAGATGCCATTTTTATCGTTGATCAACACGCAGCTGATGAAAAAGCGAATTTCGAAAAACTGATAAAAGAATATAAATTTGAATCTCAAATGCTAATCAATCCACTGAATCTTTCAAATTTAACTGATATAGAACTCCATACGATCAAGGAAAATTTAAGCATATTTGAAAAAAACGGGTTCTCTTTGATTTTTAAGAATGACAAAGAAGAAAATAATCAAAAAATTCTTTTAAAATCATTGCCTTGTTTCAAGAATGTTCAATTTAATCTTGATGATTTTTATGAATTATTAAAAAATATCAACCAATTAGATCATTATTCAAATGATGAAATCATACGACCTTGCAAATTTAAAAGTTCCATTGCTTATAAAGCCTGTCGCAGTTCATTGATGGTTGGGGATTGTTTGAATAAGAAAGAAATGAAAAAGGTGGTAGATAAATTAAGTGAACTTGTGAGTCCATGGAATTGTCCTCATGGAAGACCTACTATGATCAAAAGTGAAAACCTTTCGAATATTATGACAAAAATTAAAGTCCTGAGACCAGAAATTAAAGTTATTTTTCCTAATAAAAAAGGAATTTGAAGAAAATTCATAGAAACGAAAAATTCAAACTAATAAATTTGCAATTTTTACTAGAAATTTAACAAAAATTTATTCATAAAGCTTTCTTTTTAACTGCATCCTCTGCATCCTCCACCGCCACCACAACCTCCTCCACCTCCTCCACCTCACAGCCTCCTCCTCCCCAGCCAACTCGATATCCTCCCCTTCTTCTACAACATTAATAAATGAGAATCAATAAACCCACAAGACCACCAATCACAGATCCAATGATAATACCTATAATGGCACCAACATTTTCACTGGATTGAGATGTTTGATAAAAATTCATTAAAATCATTGTTCCTTTATTTGAGGTTTCCACAAATGCAGGATCCCCAGCAAAAATTCTAAGGAAAGTCAAAGATTCACCAGCCTGCCTGATTTAAAGTAAAGTAAGGTAAATAATACTTGAAAATAGATCATCGAAAGAAACTAAACTAAGAACATTGCTTTGGGCAATAAATAAATAAGTATCTGAACCAAAAGTCCATTAGCACAATTTTGGTCATAAATTTCTAAAGAAGAAGATGTAGTATTTAAAAAAGCATCTGTAAGCTTGGTATCGTTGCCAATGAACTAAAATTTGATGAGCAACAATTAGTTAAATTTAGGCTATTAATGGAGCCTAAATAATTATAATTGCTACCATTGTCTCTTGAAAAGGAAATAATGTATTGGGTATAATCTGTGTTGAACCGATTTAAGTCGCATTTATGAAGTGTTGTAAAATGTTCTGTGTTTTCTGTCGAAGGGAGTATTTAAAGAAATCTGCATTGCCCTCCATTCCTTTAAAGTCAATAAAATAACCACAAAAGTCAAGATTTTCATTGTATCAAAAGTTTAAACCTACATTTTGGCACAAAAACAGCTGAAAAGAAAATAAAATAAAAAAATTTCGTAACATTAATTTCATAAAAATCAATTTTGTTTTCAAAAAATTTGGAAATTTCAAACGTTCTCAAAATTTGAGTTCATCATGTTCGAAAAAAAAAAATTTGAAGGAAAAGTTTTCTTCGAAAAAGGTTATTAATTTTTTAAAAATATAGATATCACAGCAAATAGTCGAGGTTTATCGACTTTTTAATTTGCTTCATAGTAAATAAAAAAAAAGCAATTAATGCTAAAATACTTGTCCACAGCAAGCAAAAAAAAAAATTAAAAAATGGTTAATAATTAAATCTTTCTCTGTTCTCTCTTCACAAACTCTAATGGAAATATGGTGAATCCCCATGCCCCATTAACCATTTCTGCTATTCCACAATAAACTGCAAGAATGCCGCAGATAGTTCCAATCGCCCCAGCAACCTTCCCAGTTTTGACGTTATTCGTCCAATTTAGAACGGCTAGCAATACTAAAGTAATTACCGCTGTGATAAATACCAGGATAACAACTTGTGGTGATCTCTTGATGGCTGCTAACGTGAATGCGGCCGAAATGATTGCCCATAGGAATAAATAAGTGCC
>Ga0302186_10002673_pt1 | contig 13527 bp, 12 predicted proteins | sample II_Bog_E1_2_FD_198782 | JGI IMG/M metagenome (GOLD analysis project Ga0302186, IMG submission 198782) | Peat permafrost microbial communities from Stordalen Mire near Abisko, Sweden - II_Bog_E1_1 | ecosystem: Environmental > Terrestrial > Soil > Wetlands > Peat | place: Sweden: Abisko... | reverse complement strand
CAAAAAAATTAACAAATGATTTTTTTCTTTTTTGATTATTGTTTTATCAATTATTTTATTGAAAAAAATCTAAAATTATCGATTTTTTTTAATAATAACTTGTTCAAATTATTAGCAACACTTTCTTTTGCGTTCAAACCGATCATCAGCGCATTTTTTCTTTTCCAAATTCATTTTCCTAAAAATTTCTCTTTTCTCGTAAATTTTTTTCGCCAACATTATGAAAACATTCTCCACGCTCTTTTCATTCCAAATTGTTGTTTCAAAATATTCACATTCGAGATCTTTCGCTAATTCAAGAGCTTTTGAGAGACTAACTACTCGATCTTTTTCGTTTTCTTTCTCTGTTTTGTTCCCGACCATCAAAAGAACCACATCAGGTTCGCTATAATATCTGATTTCATCCACCCATTTGGGGACGTTTTCAAAACTGCCTTTATTGGTAACATCGAACACCACAATGCCTCCCACGACCTGCCTATAATGACTAAAAAATTAGGGTTAAATATAGTTAAAAAACAAAAACAAAAAAAAAAAGGATTTTATTTTCAATTGAATTTTAAAGTTATTTTAGGCACATTGAGGTGATGGAGCGGTATTTTTCCTGTCCAGCTTTAATGTCCATTCGAATAATCCAAATAAATCCTTATTTTTAAAAAAAACGAAGGTATCTTATATGCCTGTATCCCAGATTTGCAAAACTATTTTTTCATCTCCCACTTCCAAAGGCTCGCTATTAGTGAATTCTGCTCCTATTGTTGATGTAACATCTTTGAAATCCTCTCGCTTCTTAAATTTATTTATCAATGAAGTCTTTCCAACCTTGCTGTCACCAATCAGAATAGCTAAAGAGCTTTAGCAAACGAAAATATTAAATAATTTGACTTTTATAAAGGGGGAGAGAATTGGAATTTGATGCGAAAATCATTTTGATATAATACAAAACTGAGAAATTCCAAAGTTTGACCGTTTTTTCCTAAAAAAAAAAAAAAAACGAACAAATTTACAATTAATAAATTTCTTGTTTTAATAAAAAACGCTTAGCCTACTTTTTACTTTGATTTTTTTCAAATAAAAAAAATTCGTTTGTTTTTGCGTTATAGATATCAACTCTTTAAGCTTGCAAATTTGAGTGAAAAAAAATTAAAAAAACATTTAAAAAAACAAAGAAACCATCAACACTTTTTCAAAACTATAGAAAACAAATGACGAAATCAGAATCCGCCCAAAATGAGCCCATCCAAAAAACCACCAAATCCAAGCTTCGAAAGTTCCAGAAACTTAAAAGAAAGCTTCTAACAAAACTCCGCAAAATCTCCGAAAACAACATCCAAAACTCTAATCCAGAAAAGTCACCAGAAATTCAATTAGATAAATTAAAAGAAAGATCAGAAGTTTCTCCAAAAATGGAGGAGAAATTACTAGATCTCAATGCAAAAGTTAACATAGAAAAGCTCCTCATGGATAAATTGAGAAAACCTCAAGGCAATCATTTATTGCATAAGTTGGTTTCTCATGTGGCTGATAGATGGTCAGAAGAGAAGTTCGTGAATATTGAGAATTCGCAAATCACAGCAAAAATGATCAAAGACAGCCTCCATGGAGAAATTGTGAATTTTGGTCGAAAGAACAATTGGAAAGAAATAGCCATTGCATTGAAAAACAAGACTCCTAACATGGTGAAGAACCGCTATTACACCTATTTGAAGAAGAAATTTGATCAGAAATACAATGACATGATCAGCATGAGCACAACAGATTCAAGTATTAAGATAGAAGAAGAAAAGACATTTTTCAAGGCATATCAGGACAATAGCAGAAAAAAGGCCGAGATGGACCATGAATCGAAAATGAAAATGTTGGCTGAGCTATTCAGAGTGAATCAAATCCTCGATTTAGAGAAAAAGAAGATCCTTACAAATATTTTGAAGCTACATCAAAGCATTGCCAAAGATAAAGAAAGAAAAAATGTCACTTATGACAGAAATTATTCAATCCAAAATTTTCAGAAGACTTTTTATGATTTTGCTATGAAAAACAATCAAAGAATGAATGCAGCAAATTATCCAGAAGAAGTCAGAAAACTCGTCATTCAAGATCAAGGAAATTTAAGCTCCGCAAACACAAATGCAAATCCAATGAATCTACAAATTCAAAACCTAGAAAATGTTATTAAGGATGCTTTGAAACAATTACATGGATTGAAAAATATCTGTGGTGGACTATGAATGGTTAGAACTTTGGTTCTGGTCATATGACCGGAATAAAGGTCGAATTTATTTTGTTCATTTTTTGTTTGTTAGATAAATTTATGCTTTTTTTTAAATGCAAATATACTTTATTAAAAAAAAATAGTAATTTTGGAAAGAAGAAAAAAAAAATGGATTTTTTCATTTTTACATAATCTGTTATAAAAAATATCTAATAAATATTTATTTTTCTTATTTAACAATGATTTTTTTTCGAATTTCAAATTCAAGTTTTTTTTAATTTCTAAATTTTAGTTAAAATTTGCAAATCTTCTTTTATATCCTTCATACTAAATTGTAAATCATCTAAATTTACACTCAAATGTGACGTTTGAATATAGTTTTTATGTTCTAAATTCGAAAAAGATTCTCCAATTAAAATGCATTTCATTAGTTTTCCGATATTTGTGAATTTAAAATGCTTGAAGATCTTTTGGATGAAATTCGTGAACAAATAACTAAACGGCATTCCATGAGATTCCAAAATGAGAAAATTGATATCTTGAGGTCTAATTTCTTTAATTAAATTAAATTTATTACTTTTTTACGTCAATTTATTGATTAACGGGTTTTTTGATATTTTGTGTTTTTTATAAGCGAAAGATAAGGATTTTGGAAATGAGTTCGGATTAAATAGATAAAAAATGATCAGAAAAAGCGGAAATTCGTTCATCATATGTAGAACAATATTCAAAACGATCTAGAAAAATTGAAGGAACAAAAAAAATCTTTTAATTTGTTTTTACTTTGACACCGAAAATAAGCAACGCAATCATCAAAAACCATATATAATACATTCCTACTGTGGGGATCATTGTTATAAGGAAAACGAAAATCAAGAGAGAAAGCAATTTCTGATCCCATTTGAAATCATAAGGCTCGTTTTTCTATTATTTTACATTAAAAATCATTCAAGATTATTTATTACTCCATTAATGATATTGAGCCGTTTATTCGTCATTATTTTATATAAAGTGTTGAGTGTGGTCAGAATCATATTATAAACTTTCATAATGGAAATATAAATGTAATATCTAAAAGAAATTAACGAAATTCTATGTTATGAAATTTTACACATGTAAAGTAAAGACTACAATGACATCCTTCGCAATTGCCAATTCGAACGTAAATCCGAAAATCCCACAAATCGCCATCGCTTCAACAAGAACCGGCTCGAAAGGAGTTGCAAATGTTGTGAAATTATCCCTATTTCTCAAAAATTAATCATATAAATAAATAAATTACCATAAAGATATGAAATAAATCATAATCTTCCCCAACATACTATTCAAAGGCTTATTAGTCTTTATCCCGAATGGAAATCCCATCAACCATTCAATTTCCTTACTTAAAACTTCAATATGTATAGCTAATTATAAAAAAAAAACAGCTTTTTATCAAGGAAAACTCAAAATAGAAATGAATACCGCTTCCATATTTATGCACGAACCCCAAAATATGTTGGATATTATAATATAGAAAGAAAAGACTTAGAATCCCTAATATAAGATCAGAAGCAATTAAGAAAATTCCTGAATAAAGCTTGAAATAAATTCGCAGAAGTGTTGAATAATTGGGGCTTTGTCTTTCATGTATAAGGATTTTCAACAGAATAGGCCATGTTTTCATAACAGAAAGTTTGAATCTTATTTGATTGCAAAGACTTCTTAAGACTTTCATTTCAAAGAGGCTTTTATGTATGATGGGGAGTTTTTTCCTTAATCCTAGAAAGGCCAATTCATAGACAATCCTTTGAAAAACACTGATAATGATGAAGAATTTCATTAAAATGACGATAATAGGATTAATGGGTGAAAATAATGAATAATAAAGGTTTTTATTGTTGAAATTATCATTTATTGGGTTTTCTTCAGATAAATGTGAAAAAAGCCTTCGAATCACTTTATTCAGATTGATTTGTTTGATGGTATATTCGATTTCATGAAGATCATTAATGATGTTTTCATTATTTAAAGCAGGGTTTTTGCGTAGAAGCTCAAAGGAATTAATATCGAAATCATCTTCAAAAACACTATTATGTGAATAAAACTCCTCAAGGAAATTCGAGAATTTGGCTTTATCTTCTGTGATTTTGTTGAGATTATGAGGAAGAGCTGAAGTTTCGAAGAATTTAGCTTTAGCCTTTTGCATATTTAAAGTGAGAAAACATGATTTCGCTGAGGTTTCATATAAAATTATTTGACTACGGACTTTATAACGATATCCACAACAAAGCAATTCCCTATTATTTATATAAGGAAACTAAGGATTTTTTAGCTTTACTTGATGGAAAAGAACTTATCCATTTCTTTATTTTCTATGAAAAATCAATAAAATTATAATGAATTTTGATGATTTTGGCTTACTTTTCAATTCGATGGTGACCCAAATATTCGAACTGTTCATTTTATCTATGACAAAATCGGACATCACCTCGTTTTCCTCTAAGATTTGCCCTACAATCATTAAATTCCCCTATGAATTCATTGAGAAATCAAACAAATCATCTAAAATCATTGAAAAACTTTACAAATTGAGCTGAAATGCGACCAAATTTCATTCGAAAGGACATTATCTATTTTCGTGATCTTTGTATTGAACGAAAAAAAAGAGACTTTTTTAAAGGAATTTAACAGGGTTTTTTACATCATTTGTGTCTTGAACATGAATCACCGTGATCAAAAATCCTGAAATATTAAACCCAATGAGAAAACCCTTGGAATTAAGGAACTTCTTAGGGAAAAAGATATGCGCAGCTTCTAAATTCATTAAATAAAAGCCAAAAAAAAAATAATTAATAGCCTAAATTTTAAAATTCCTTATAAGGAATAGTTTAATTAAAACTGAAAATTTAATTTGGAGTTCTTTATCAAAAAAAAAAGGCCTTTTTCTGGATTAAAAATTCCTAATAAAAAAGCCCATCAAAATTCAAAATCTCTAAAATTCCTTAATTATTTTCCTTCCTTCTCCGAAGCCTTCGGAGCAACGAATTTCAGCTTCGATTCATAGAAGTCCAACAACAAATCCTTGTTGTATTTCCTTAGATCCACTGAGGAGAATTTGGTGGATGAAGGCATTTTCCCACTCTTCCTTTTCTTCCAATTAACTTCCACTTCGATCTTATCCTGCATCGGCTTGATAGTGGCTATCTTATCCGGAATATCTCCAAGCAAAAAATGTCCTTTTCCTGCCTCTTCACATTCCCGACTTTCTTTCTTCTCAATATCATCCTCTTCACTCGCTTCACTCTTTTCTTTTTCGCTTTCTGAGACGTTTTTCGCGCTTTTCCTCACAAAAGCCTGTGATCTTTTGTCTTGATCTTCCTTTTTCTCTTTAGGCTTCTCCTTTTCGGTCTTGATCTTCTTCAAATTACGTGTTTTACGCATCTCCTCTTCAGAATCGCTTTCTTGAGGCTCTGGTTCTGATTCCTCTTCGATTTCAATAGATTTGGTCTTGCGTTTTTGAGAAATTTGGGCTTTTTCGAATTCTTTGAGGAGTTCTGGACAATTGAGGTTTTCTTTCGGCTCCCAAGTGTTTTCAGATGAAGCATAATTTTTCCATTTTATGTGATATTCGATCTTTCCATTGACTTTCCTAACATCTAGGATGGCTTCTACCACGTATTCCTCAGGAAGGCCTTCATTGTCGGATTCATGAGAGGAGCCTGAAGAATTGGAATGGTTTTCTTTGGACTTTTGGTTATGTTTTCTCGTGTTTTTGATAGTTGGCATAAGAAAAATTTGATGAGAAATATGGAATTTGGCCGGTTTTTATAGAAAGGGACAATATTAAGAGACATGAGGGGATTTTAAAATTGCTGTGGGCTTTTTAGAGGAAAAAATTTAAAGCCAAAATTTTTATTACCTTGAATTAGTTTTATTAAAGGGTAATTTTAATATATGAATATCTTCTTTAAAACGCTAAGCACAAGCAAAAGGTTCCAGGACACTGCAGGGATTGCTAGAGGGGCTTTTCGAGTCATTCAAAGCTTTCAATTGGATAATATACAGAATAATGTAGATAAAAATCAAACGAATACAAATGGAAATGAAGGAAAAAATACAGAAAACTCTGAAAAAAACCAAGAGAAACCTTTGGATTCTAAGGAAAAAACTATAGAAAATGAAGAGAATATAAAAAATAAAGAAAAGACAATAGAAAACATGAATAATAATTTGGAAAAACCCATTAACATTGTTGAAACTATTAAAAATCATGCAAAAGATCCTGAAAAACAGGAAAAACCATCAAATTTAACCTCCCCGCCTTCTGACCTTATTCTTGATAAAGAACTGAATAAAAATAATATGGCTGTAATAGAAAGCGATAATTCCTTTATTACCACTACTGAAAGTAAGAACCTTGAAATAATTATTGATTCATCTATGATTTCAAGTCTTATAAATTATAGATTTTTCCTTGGGAAGCGCGAAACCCGTTCCTGCAGGAGCCTGGTCTCGGGCATACAATTTCGGGAAATTGGGGTTAAGTATTTTAGGGGGAGGAATCACTGAAGCGATTAAACAGAATCTGAGCTTTTCCGAAAAGGAGAACCAAAAAAAAGGGATGAAAAGCTATTTCTTAAATGAAAAAAATGCCGAAAAAATAAGCGTTGCTCTTTGCAAAATGAGGGGAGCGCCTTTGAAATTAGGACAGGTGTTAAGGTTTCTATATTTTTATATTTTTTTTCATTTGTTAGTTCTTTGAAAATAATATTTTTTTTGATATATTTTTTTTTTTTTTTATAACATTTTTTTTCATTTGTGTTCTTTGAAATCATAAGTTTTTTGATGATATAGAGGTTTTTTTAATTCGGGTCAAGCTTTTGACGTTAAATTGCATTAAAAAACAATCAAATAATTTTAATTTTGTGCGTTGGTCCGACGAATTTCAAATTTAAAAAATTTGGATTTATAATAAATATATCCGTTCGAGGAAACGGAATTTTAAAAAAAAAAAAATTATTTTTCTTTATAATATTTATGTTTTTTTTAAATAATGTTTGGGAATTTTGCTTTAGGAAAAAAATAAATAGCCTTGGAATATTTTTTATAAAAATGAATAATTTTTTCTAATCTTTTAATTCATTTGTTTTTTACTATTTAGCATTCAAGAAGATGAGTTAATTCCCAAGGAAATTCGTTTGGCTTTCGAACGTGCGCGAAAATCCGCGAACATCATGCCCCAAAAACAGCTTAATTCCATGCTTTCCAGTGAATTAGGTCCTTCATGGCGTTCTAATTTCTCTGAATTCAACGAGATCCCCTTTGCAGCAGCTTCCATAGGCCAAGTACATTACGCCAAAAGCAAAGAAGGCATTGATCTTGCAATAAAAGTCCAATATCCAGGTGTGAAAGAAAGCATAGATAGTGATCTTAATAACCTGAAATCTTTAATGTTATATACGAACCTTTTTCCTAAAACGATGTTTTTGGATCAATTGATTGAGAACACCAAGGTGGAGTTATTAGAGGAATGCGACTATTTGAAAGAAGCAGAAAAACAGAATATTTATGCCAAATATATCAGTAATCTAAGGGGTTTATATGTGCCGAAAATCATCGATCATTTGACAACAAGTCGTGTTCTTACTAGTGAATTTGTCAAAGGGAGTTCTTTGGATTTCGCAGCCATCAATTGTTCCCAAGAAACACGAAATTCCATAGGCGAAAGGATAATGATTCTGACCTTGGAAGAGCTTTTCAAATATAAATTCATGCAAACGGACCCAAATCCAGCAAATTTCCTCTTCAACTCAAGTTCGAACATTCTCTATTTACTTGATTTTGGGGCGACCAGAGCATATTCTGTGGATTTCATGGATAAATACATTAAAATCGTCTATGGAGCAGCGGTGAATAATAGGAAGCTTATAATGGATATATCTCATGAAATCGGGTTTTTGACAGGGGAGGAAAATAAGGCCATGAAACAAGCTCATGAGGAATCTATTATGACTGTTGGAGAGCCTTTCGCATATGAGGGGGAATTCGATTTCGGGTCTCAAACAATGACCAAAAAAATCTATCAATTGATGCCTGTGATGTTCAGAAATAGATTGAAAGCACCACCTCCAGAAGTTTATTCATTGCATAGGAAATTATCAGGTTCTTATTAGATTTTAAGAGAGATTTATATAATTATTAATAGGCGCTTTTCTCTTGAATATGAAGCTGAAGACCAAGGTTAATTGTCATAAGATATTCATGAAACTTTATCAGGACTATAAGTTCAGCCAATAAAGATATCAGACTTGAAAGGAAATGAGTTTTTGTTATTTATTGATATTTGAAAGAAATTTTAAAAAGGTTTTCTAATCAAAAAAATCTTCAAACTTAAAAAAAACTAATACATGTTTTATGAACACTAAGACTATAAGTTCTTGTTATTTATCCATAATTTAAAAAATATTTATTGAGCAATATGAAACCGAAAAGATTCAATTTTCCTATTTGAGATCATCAACTTCATCTATTTTTCTTTAAACGAAACAAATTTATTAATTTATTTAAAATTTTCTTAATCCTGAAAAAAAAAACTCAAAAATCTAGAAAAAACCTCTATTCTCAACATGAACAGCAACGGAAGCATAGTCCAAACTCCTTTCCATTCAGCCCATTCGCATTTCTATGATTACATCACCGATTTCCCAGGTCTTCCCATTGGAGATTCTCATGAAGAAAGCCATAATAAAATCATGAAGAAATTGCGAAACCAGCTTGTTAATAAGGTTCCTTATCCGATGGGTAATTGTTGAAAAATCTTTAAAAAATCTTGTTTTTTTTTGTTTGGGGTTGGGAATTTAAGTGGCATGCCTGAGGAGTTGCTTTAAATTGCAGCAAAAGAAATATGTGGAATTTTGTTTGGAGAAGAAATGCGAAAATATGGAATTTACGAAGGCAGCCGAAATTTTGGGTTATTTGAAAAAGGACGAGAAAGACAAAACCAAAGCAGAACATAGTCCGGAATCACACAAAGATCATTAAAAAATTAGATTTTCATCATAAAACAAAGAAAAAATAAAGAAAAATAAAAAAAATAAAAATAATAAAAAATAAGGGAAAAATAAAGAAAAAATAAAAGAAATATATAGAAAAATATCGAAGAAAAATATAGAAGAATAAAGAAAAAATAAAGAAAACGAAAAGGAATTTAAGATTATGATAATTTAGAAAAAGAAAGAGGGGAAAAAAAAAATTGAAAGAAAAAACAAAAATCAAAAGTTTTTTTTTATGAATTAGTTTTCTAGGTCAATTTTTAATAGGTCTGAATAATCTCCAAGGGTCTTCAACCATCGAAGTTGAAATGTACAATGCTGGGTTGAAAATGGCAGGTTTTTCAAAAGGTTTTTTTTGGAATTTGTTGTTATATTTCGAGGTCTTTTTATTCGCGAATTGTTGGTTGGGTCGGGGGTGTGGATGATAGTTTTGATAATTTTTCTGATGCGGTTGATAGTTTTGATAATTTTTCTTTGAGTTATAATCAAAATCCATGATGTTTTCTCTTCAAATTTTTAAAAATAAGAAAAAAAGCTTAATTTTTAGTGAAAAATATTTATAAAAAGCGAGTTTTTTCGAAAATTTGAATAATTTATACAATGTTTAATTTGGTCATTTGTGTGAAATGCAGGCTAATCCTTTGTGATTTCTCGAAAATCAAGTTTATTGGGGAAAATACTGAGATATTTGCTTTAAATTCTTTGCCTTTGACTATGTTTTTCACTACGAATCGCGAACCCATTTTATCTCAAGAAGTCCTTGATGTTTATTGCTTTTATTTCGAGTTATTTTGTTCTGGGTGCGGCTCACAAATTGGCAGAAAATATCTGACTTTCAATGGCTTTTTATTACAAAACTCCATTGAAAATTCATTAGAAACCAAGAAAATCGAGTTTCTGGATTTTGAATTGAGAATTCAAGACTATTCGCTTGAAAAAGACTATAAAATTGACAAAAACAAGGAAACCACTTTATTTGAAATAGTCAAAACAGCGAATTTATCAGAAAAAATCATGATTTTACCTGATTTTATCAATTCGGCTCGGGTTTTAGAGCAAAAACGCTTAAAAGCCATTTTATCTAGAATAACGATTCTTGAAGGGAAAATCAAGGAGCTTTTGGAGTTTTTAAGTCATTTGAAAACCACGTGAAAAATCTGTTATAAAGTGTTTTTTTTATAAGCTTTTGCTTTTTGATTAAAATTTAATATTTTCTCTACAAAATAAACAAAAACCTCGATGCTGAAATTCGCTGCCTCAATCTATTTCCCGATTTTAGCCGAATTCGTATAAATTTTCTTTAAACTCTCATTTTTTCTTCCCTTAGAACACAGGATATATCAGGAAATTCGCTTTGATAGCATTTTTCCCTATCTATAACTTCTTTCTTCTTGCATTTCTAGTATTTTTCCCCTTTTTTTTCCTTTTTTTACCCTTAAAATCTAAAAAAACAGCTGCTTTGCTATCTCCTATTGCAAACCTTTGAGAATTTCTATGAGTTATTTTGGATAATTTTCACAATACAACAAAATTATAAGTATTTTCCTCATTTTTCCTCAAATTACCTCCAAATTAGGCCTGAAAAGATTTGGAAACTATTAAAATCATTCTATTTCGCTATAATTTTTCTAGTTTCCTTGATTTTCCTTATAATCATGATATCAATAGGCATTTTCTGGGTCATTCTCTTCGCTTTTCTCAATGCCCCTTTAGCCTTGATAGTGATTTTCTCTTATAAAGTCGCAAAACCAGAATTAAATCCAGGAAATCCCTCAGATAATGCACCTTTATTAAATAAAACTCAAGAATAATTAAAAAAAGACAATTTCTGAATAAAATATAAGCAAAATGTCTGTTTTTTCGCTGAAAAGCTATTATCCAGGTAAAAACCGTGATTTCTCTGCTTCTCATAAGAAAAGCGAGACTTTTCTGCTTAATTGCTCGAAATCAGCATATTCGAATCTGAGAAATAAGCTCATTTCCTTGGATTTATCCACCCCGAAACGTAGTCATTTCTTCGATTTCATGCAGAACTTTAAGAAGAAAAACCTCAATGCCAGTAATTTGACCGTAAAAGGAGGAACTAATCTCTTCAAATGCAAGAACCTCAACTTTTCCCTCAGTAACGCTTCAAAATCCTCGATAAATCTAGCCAAAACATTAGAAAAAACCTATTTTTCATTAAGAAAAGGACATAACTCTCTTGCTTATTTCGAAGTGTCTACTGATCGGAAGCGAAAAGTTTCTGATTTTAATGAAAAGATCTTGAAATATGAATATTCGAGAAAAAAGCATGTTTGTTGTGAAAATTCTGATAAAAAAGGAGAATTTGTTAATGAAAAGGAGGAGTTCTTATGTTCGAAATGCTCTGGGAAACAAGTGAATCAAGGCCAAAAAAGACAAAATTCCTCTTTGCTTTTCCAATCCAAAATCGAAAGTCTTCTCAATCAAATAAATGAAGTCCTTCCGAATATTAGAATACAAGAGGAAAGTCTTGATTTTAAGAAAGAAGATATCAGTCGATTTTATGAAAATCAAATGTTGAAAATCAAGGCTTTTTATCAAGATTTGATCCAGCGACTCCAAAGCGAAAAGCTCGCTCTTCTACATAGTTTCTCCATGCATAAAACCAGGACTTTCCAGGTTTATGATAATTTCAAGAGAGAAATTATAGGCGAAACTAAGGATTTAGAGGTTTTGAAAGCCAAATTAAGAGAAAATTGTTTTGAAAATCTCGAGGAAATTAGCTTGAAAACACAAGAGAAAACCAATACAGCAAAATTGAACCTCAATGCGAGAAATAATGAATTTCTATCAATTTTCAGAACCTCGGGACTTAATGAGAAAAGATTGGATTTCTTGAAAAAAAGCCTATTTCCAATGTTTGAAATCGCCCAAATTCCCACATCGATTTTGAAAAGAAACCCGAATAAAGGATGGGATTTGAAGGAGAACCAAGACTATTATTTCAGTTTTGAGGGAAATCAGGCGAAAAATGAGACTTCAATGAAATTCAAGATGATTTTAGAGAAAATTAAGAGGAATCAAACAAGGAATTCAGAATTTTATCTGAAAAAAGGAGAAAAAAGAAAGGAAAATTGGGGGAAAAGAGTAGCCAAAGCGAAATCTATGCCGACCTTTTATAGGAAATCAATGGAGATTAAGATTAATGAGGAACCAAGGTTGACAGTGATAGAAAGTTTCAAGGAAAAAGATTCTAATAATCAGAATACGAGTCAGGAAACGTTCAGAAGGAAAATTTATTGTTCCCCAAATTTCAAAGAGACTTTATAGGGGAATTTGGAGAGAATTAACGTTATGGTTTTGTTTGTAAAAAGTAATATATATCATAATAATTTTTTAGTTCTTGATGAATGAAAATGTTTTGATTTGGAAAAAAATGAATTTAAATAAAATGTCATTTTTTTTATTTATTACATTTTTTTTAAGCCGGCTTTTAGACCCCTGTTTTTTTAATTTTCGATAAACCTGAAAACCGAAAACATTATGCAAACTACCATATCCAAAAAATTTTATTCAATAAAATAATCGAAAAAAAAATGTCACTCTTTTATAGAAAAAATTGAAATGTTTCTCTTTTAAAAAAGTTTAAAAAAAAAAATTAAAGATACTTTAAAAATTATAATTAAAAAAGCAAAGTCATCGTTGCAGGCTATAAGAGAGAAGATATGAGGGAGAAAATATTTCTAAGTGTGTGAAAAATTTAAAAGACTTTATTGAGTTCTCATTTTTTTGAAAAAAAACATTTTAGAATTTGATTATCTCTTAAATTATTTCATTCCTTTAGATCATTCCAAAGAGTGCTAACATAATTAATCCAAAAACCATCATGCTAATTCTGATAACTGATCCGAAGCTGCTTCCAGGAGTATTCGTAGAAACGGTCTGGTTGGAAATCGTTGAATAAAGCCCATTGACACTTATATCCATATTGTTCGCAACATAATATATGTAATATTGGGTGCTGTTCGTTAATCCGGTAAAGTTGATGGTGACTGGGATTCCAGCACTGGCAACAGCAAATCCAAAAGAAGCCAATTGGATTTTGTTTCCATCATAACCTTGAATCAAATTTGATGCATTTGGAGTGGATGTGGCATTAGCGACATTGGGTTCAACACCTGCATAAATCACACCATTGATATTGGTTAGATTGAATGTGGCATTGATGGAGGTGGTACTAGTGACTGCACTAATATAATTGACTACAGGAACTGTGGTACTATTGTTATTTGATGTAACCAATTTTAAAAAACGACT
>Ga0302186_10002672_pt1 | contig 13527 bp, 16 predicted proteins | sample II_Bog_E1_2_FD_198782 | JGI IMG/M metagenome (GOLD analysis project Ga0302186, IMG submission 198782) | Peat permafrost microbial communities from Stordalen Mire near Abisko, Sweden - II_Bog_E1_1 | ecosystem: Environmental > Terrestrial > Soil > Wetlands > Peat | place: Sweden: Abisko... | reverse complement strand
ACAAAAGAAAAATTAAAAATATATTCAATGAACATCAATAGTTCCATCTTTTTCAAGAAAGAAGATTATTCCTTAATTGATCAAATAATCAACGAAGTTCTTGATAGAACTCATATTATACACTCTTCCGACAAAATGGCCCTTATTACCAAAAGGAAATTTTTGTCATCATCCGAATTTAGGAGTCCAAACACGAAGTTTCTGATCATTCTCCTTTAATTTCTCGACTTTTTTTTAGAATGAATTCCTTTAAACTAATGTCCTACAATATATTGGCCAACAGTTTGATTACTGAAGAACAAGCGAACCATTACAATGACTTTGAGAAAAAGTATTTAGATATTCAATATAGATCTACTTTGATATTACAGTAATAAATGATTGTTTTTCTTTTAATATAATTTAATTATAGAGAAATCGAATACTTCCGTCCTGATATACTGTGCCTTCAAGTGATTTAAAAGAATAAAATACCATAATATTTGTAAATATGAAAAGGAACTTGACAACACTGATCAAATTATCAGACGGGGGTTAGAAATGCAGGGATTCAAAGTAAAACTGAAAATGTTTTTTATAAAATGTATTTAGGTTTTATACAAAAAAAGAACAAGAAACCGTGTTGACGGAGAAGCTATCTGCTATTTGGAGACCCGATATGATTTGCTGGAATTTAAATATTTAGATTTTTTCGTGAGTGAAGGTCATAACCTGTTTAATCGGGATAATGTGGCGCTCTTTTCAGTGTTAAGGGATAAGAAACAACCAAATGTGGCCTTAATCATCATTACAACCCATTTACTTTTTAACAAAAAAAGAGGAGATATTAAGTTATCTCAAGCTCATTTAATAACTAACATTGGGGCCTGTTTTCAAGAAAAATATAGTAAAAAAAACTATTGAATTTTTAAAATCATTCAATTTTAAGTGCAAATGAACTTTAAAACAATTTTGATGTTAGCTGGGGATTTTAATTTGATCCCAAATAGTGCCATTTATAACTACTTGTCTCGAAATTCAATTAATCTTATGGAAACCACGGCGTTTTTGGTTTTTAATGAAATATTTATTTTTCTGATTACATTTTAGTTATCAGGACAACACAAGTCTGAATTGAATAAGGTGAGATATTATGACTCACTCAAATCCTTCTTAATATCTAATGTTTGCAAATACAAACCTCATACAAAGGATGCAGAGAAAGTAAATTTATCTTTCTATATTTTTTTTTTATGTAAAAAACAGAACGATTTATACCTGATGAAGTGGTTGAGTGAACTGAATAGTACTCAATTTATGTTCACACAAAAATTCACTGAGATTTCGCTTTCAAATATCTTTTCAAATGGAAGTGAGGATCTGAATCCAATCCTCAAGAATAGTTTATATTTGAACAGTGCATATTCAAGTTTTCTGAAATTCTATTTCTCTCAATCAAATCATTTCACACCAAAAACCTTCATCAGCCATCCGTTTTATTCTAACTATGAACCTTTATATACAACATGGGGTGTTGATTTTATTGGAACTGTTGATTATATTTGGTAATTATTGAATATTAAAGGGAAATTATAATTAAAAATATTTAGGTACAATTTTGGAGCATTTAAAAATAATAAACATGACAATCCAGTTTTGCGTGTGAGGGGAGTTCTTGACGTTCCTGATATGAATGATCTCATCAAATATTCGTCTTTCATACCGAATAAGTTTTTCCCCAGTGATCATTTTAGTTTGGCAGTTGAGTTAGAATATGAGTTGTGATAATAAAAGTTCAATATTATTTATATACAAATCAAATAAAGTTTTGAAAAGAATTAGTTTTAAATTTATTTATTATAATTTAATTATTTTCATATCATATTTCATTTTTTTCTATTTCATTTGGTTCTGACTGAATTTCAACCTCTGGTTTTTTCTCAGGATCTGCTTGAAACTCACCATTTTCTTTATTTTCTTTGTCATTTTCAACTTTTTTGTTTGCAGACACTTCGAATTTTATCTCTTCAAAGTATTGAACTGAAAAATGTTTATTAGTGATATCCTGAGGTTTGACATCATTTGATAGTTCAAATGATTTTCGTGTTAAAGTCGATTTGTCAAAAATTTTTTTTCTTTCTGAGCCATTTCCATTTTTGACATTTTTGCTGTGAATCATCTCGTTGAAATTTTCCTTGATAGCATTGAAAGCTTTATATATATTTTAAATGTTGTTTTGTAAATAGGAAGAAAAAATTTGAAAATTTACTTTCTTTCGTTTTTTTAATATTTCGACAAACAGCTCGTGCGTTGTTATCAAGGACATCTGAAATATAATATGATTCAGTTCTAAAATAAAAATATATATGAATAAAATAAAGGGCTTAACTTGATTCTTTCCTTGAGAGGAGAAAAAATGTTGTGAAGCTTCCCGGAAATATTATTTTTGTCTTTGTTGTCTTTGGGAATCACGATTTCGTTACTGATCTTGATCAATCTTTCAGCCGTTTTTTTTAAACCCTCATTTTTGTCTTCTAGTTCTCTATTTTCAGAAGAAAGATACTGATTCATTTTTCTCATTTCTTTAAATATTGGAGGAATTTTAAATATAATCTATGCATAAAAACCGTTGTTTCTTTTTGAAAATCTATTCTTTTGTTGTGTCAGCTCATTTGACGTCAAGGATTGCAAAAGATTCTCTGTGATCATTTGGTCTTTTCAAGAAAATCCTAAAAGAAAAAAAATATCAAGGATGTTTTTAAAAAGTAGAAAACAACGATTAGTTATAATGATTTTGAAATTTAAAATTAAAAAAAAATTTTGAAAAAAATAAATTCGGGACGACCCCGAATCGCAAAAAAAAAAAAAAAAAACATATAATTCCCAAAAAAATATATTTTTAAAAAAATAATATTTTAGATCTAAAAAAAGAAATGAGCAAAAAAAAAGCTAGCCTTGAAGAACTTGAAAAAAGTGACAGTGAACATTCAGAGGACGATGAAAATGAAGAATTATTAAATACCACCCAAAAAACCTCGAAATCCCAAGATTATATTTCCTCAAAGGCAAAGAGCGATGTTGTTTCTCGATCTGTAAAACACCAAAAACAAAACCCTGAATTCAACATTCCGAATCAAAAAAAAGAGACAACTAGTTTAAGCAGCAAAGAAAAAGAGGTGAATTCCAGACTTCAGCAACTAGAGAAAGAAGTTGCAGAAACTGAGATAAAATTCACGAATCAGCCGATTTTATTATTGAATATTGACAATAGTGGTAAAATTCTTCTGAACAAAAAAGCTCTTCATCTCTTAAAAAAGATCTCAACTTATGTAAAATAATAAAAATTAATGGACATCCATCCCATATATTCAATTAGGTTGCTGTTATCAGTGTTGTAGGACCTTATAGAACGGGAAAATCTTTTCTTTTAAATCGTTTTGCTGGATTGCAAAGCGGATTTGAAATCGGCCCTTCAACGAACCCCTGTACAAAAGGAATATGGATATGGGGGAAGCCAATTAAAATATCAGATGATCTATCAGTTGTTTTAATTGATACTGAGGGATTAAGTAAAGTTCTATTCACTGTCTCAAATTAAATTGTTTTTACAGACTCCTATGAAAGAGATGAGAATATTGATATCAAATTATTCACATTAAGCGCCTTGTTGAGTTCAACATTGATTTATAATGTGATGAATTCCATTGATGAAAGAGCTTTAGAAGCTTTGTCGTTCATTTCAACGCTTTCCAATCAATTATCTGGCTTCAATTCGAAAAGCAATAATTTGTCCAAATATTTCCCAACCTTTATTTGGTTAATTAGGGATTTTGCTTTGGATTTGACCAATAAAAACAATATGGAGGTTTTTTGTTTATTTTTTAAAATTGATTTATAATCCACTCTGACAGATTTCTCCTAAAGACTACATGGAAAATGCTCTTAGTCCAGTTCTTTCAAAAGATGAGGATGCCTATGCTAAAAATAAGGTTCACAACTTACTAAAATTTATAAAAAATGGTTTGTTTAAGATTCGAAGTGCAATAACTGATTTTTTCAAGGAAAGGGAATGTTACACATTAGTCAGGTCATTTATTTTTTTCTCTGGAAATTAAATTATTATTTAGGCCTTTGGCAGATGAAAAACAATTGAGGATGATTGACACCATTCCATATGAAAAGTTAAGAGGCATTTTTAGGGAGAAATTAGAGATTTTTGTTGCTAATGTTTATGCTAATATAAAACCTAAAATAATCAATAACACCTCGATCAAAGGACAAAATTTTGTTGATTTAATAATAAATTATAGTGAAGCTCTTAATAATCATGCAGTTCCAGATATAACATCAACTTGGGTATTAATTGAATTCTACTATTTCTAACAGAAATTAAATGGAATATGAAAGGACAGAATCAGCGAAAAAGAATTCAATAAAATTTTAATGTTGGCAGAAAATACTTTATCAGACAAAATAGAAAAACATGTATTATTAATTTCCAAAAAATAAGGCATTTTAAATTATGTAGATTTATTCAAGATTGCCATTAGAAGAAGATGAATTGTTTCAAATTTGGATAAAAATTTTGTTTTTTTTCTTTTATTGAAAAAATGAGATTTATATTTGAAAAATAGTTCAGAATGTGAATCAATTTTGAACAACTATACTTTTTCCATGGAAAAGTTGGAAAAAGCAAAGAAAATTTTCAAGGAAAAATACAGCAGCAAAATAGAAACGATAAGATTTGACAATCAATTGAAATCCAAAAATCTTTGCACACTAGTTTGCAACAAATTATTGGAGACTCTGGATAAGAACACTGAACTAAAGGGGAGTACAAATTATTCCCTTCTTCATAAACAAATTCAAAATCTCAAAAAAATTTACTCTGAAGAAGCCAAAGGCCCTGCCAAATATGAGATTTTCTCATCAAACTTTCTGGATGGAGCCTTGAGGATTTCTGACCGATTATTTAATAATCAAAGAATTGAATATGAAGAGTTGATTGTTTTATATATTGATTTTCATTAATCAATTAATTATTAGAGAAAAATTGCAAATCCACAAGAAATTTGTTGAAACCAATGCCAAATTAGAAACTGTCACAGCAATAATGAAGCAAGAAAAAGAACAACTCAATGAGAAATTAAATCTTCAAAAAGAGAGGAACGATGAAGAAAGGCAATCATATGAAAAAAAGATTTTAGAATTAAAGGAGATTTTTGAAAAACGTTTGCGAGAACATGAAAAATGGTCAAAAAAATACGAGGATGAAAACGGACAATTGAAGGATGTGATCGACATGATCAAAAACGATGATTTACCAGGAAAACCCTCCAAAAAGGGAAAGGGAAAATTTGAAACAAGTCCTGAGAGCACAAGAGAAATGATGGGGATTTTGAGCCAAATTAAAGAAATGATGAGTGAAATAAAAGATATAAAGAGTGAAGCTGTAGAAAACAAGATTCTTTGCGAGAAGGAAAAAGAATTAAGAGAAGTAGAAAAGAAATTTCTTCGACAGATAAATGATGCTAAAATTTTGAGTGAAAATACAATGGAAACTGTCAAAAAATCTTTTTATACTGAATTACAAGTTCTTAAGGTATTGAAAAATTTATTTTCTTTATTGACAAAAATAAATAGGACGAAAAAAAACAAATGGAAAAATCCCGAGAAAATAATTTATTAGGGTTATTGGAAAAGGAGGGGCAAATAAAAGTTTTGCAAGAGAAAATTATTTCATATGAAAAAGAAAAAAAGAGCCAAATAGATCATGCTGAATTGCTTTGCACAGTAAATATATCCCAAAAAAACCAAATTTTAAAGAAAATGATTGTAGATTTCTGATCAACTCTTGAAGTTGATAAAACGTTTGGAAAAATAAGTTAACCATAAAGAAAATGCATTATTAAATGTTAAGAAAGAATCTTCAAAGGAATTTGATTTTAGTTTTTGTTGTACATACATAAACCAGATTTTTATTTTGAAATTATTTAATTTATTGAAAAAACTTATAAGTTTGAAAATTCTTATCAATAAAAACAAATCAAGTTATAAGTTATAAATTCTTATCAATAAAAAAAAAAAAAACGATATAGTTATATTCTGAAAACCAAAATTTCCTACTGAATTAATAAAAAAATAATTTTTTATTCTGTTTAATCTTTTTAATATTCTTGTCACATATGGGTCTTTCTTGTTCAAAAACACAAAAAAAACTGCATTATGAGTCTCCTGTTCTCGTAAAATCACCAAAAGAAATCATTCATATCAAGAAAGCCGAGAAAAAACCAATACCAATTTTGAAAGATCTAAGAATTAACGCTCTTTATCAAAATAGGGTTCACCGACGACCAAAGAAAAAAGGGTCCGATATCTTCGATTTAAATGACGATATTGACAACACTTTAACTCATAAAATTAGCAGTTTTAATTCACGGAATGTTTCAATGAAAACAATGGAGAAAATCAGAGAAATTAACGCATAAATTCTTTATGGAAAGGAATGCAAAATGCTTTCAAAATAAAACTTAATATGCTTCTTAGTTATTTTTCGTACTCTTATATTTTAGTAAAAATGGACTATCCATTTTTTTTACAGTTGGTTAAAAGTTTTGTGTATGTTTTCGTTCTATGTAGATATTTAATTCGTAGAGGTTTAAAACAACAAAATTTAATTTTATTATTTTATGGTTGAATGGTGTTAGGAACATCAAGTTTTTTTTCTGATGAAAAAGTTGCAACTCTTTTCTCAGGCCCTGATACTCCCCCCAGACATTCAACTTCTGTTAGTTTTATTAATTCATCTCTTTGTCCACCAGCCTTGGCTAAATTCATCTGTTTAACTTCCTTTGTGTCAATGGAATTGACTAAATCTCTATAATTAGCATTTCCTCTGATTTCATAAGTTGTCAGTCCTTGTTGTCGGAGCTCTGGTCCATCTAATAAAAAACTATAATTTCAATAAAAATTGCTTAAAAGTATTACTTCCTTGATATGTTGTATTAATGCCTCTAGAGTTTCTAACTTGCCTTTTACGAAGTAAGATCTTGAAGACCGAGCTGGCTACTCTAAAAAAAGTCAAATCCATGAAATAAAGAGCAGCCAATATCAGTAATGTCACGAAACAATAAATTATTTTTTGTATCCTTTCAAGCAACAGTGCATTAAAATCGGTCAATGTTGAAGTAAATTGTACAGTGGCGTCTCCATTTCCAAATTGAGGGAAGCTGATTTCCTTTATGATAAAATAAAAATGATTTTTATTATTTTTGTATTAATGAAAGAAAACCTTCATGAAAATGTCTTCAGAACCATAAGTATAGATCCCCATTGCCAAATGGAAAATTATCGCTGCAGGTATTATTCTCAAAGTAATGGTATTGATATCATGATTGTAGGAAGGAGGACGACAATAAAATCTCAAAATTAAGTATTTTTCAACCCAATATTGCAAAAATAAGGAAGCAGCTCCGAAGAACAATAGTATTGGCATTCCTGAACAATAAAACAATGTTACAAAAATTGTGTTTAAAGCTAGAGCATATTTGGGAATCATTTCAAAACTTGGGCCAATTGAAAACAAATTCATATCTCTCTGAATAAATGAATTTCTTGCATTTCTTCGTCTCAAATATGAAATAATTGGAATCAAACAGAAATAAATGAGATGTGGAGACACAACATTGATGATCCATGTGTAAATTATCTTGTTTCCCACATTTGTATACCATAATCTGTCCAAATCATTCGGATATTGATCTTTATTCCTTTGAAAATAGATTTTTCAATGTGTTTTTGAAAAAATAATTATTACATTTGTACGAGTTCACCAACAGGAGGAATAATTTTACCAATTTCACGAGCAATCACGATCCCAGCAGAATCACCGCTTTCACCTCCAAACCTTGCGCTTATCAATAGAGTTATTAAAGCAGTATTGAAAAACATTGCTGCAAACACTTTCAACATACTGGAAAGGGTTTCAGCAGTTAGAGTAGGGTATCGTTCAAATTTTCCTAAAGAGACCAAGACCAATTTTAGAAGAAAATTCACCATGACGATAATAAAGCTGCTGGCAACACTTATCGCTTGGAAACCTGCTTGTTGTAAACCATAATCCCAACATAGTGATCGCAGGTCACTTTGCGTAAATATCTATCATTATACAATTAAATATTCTAGTTTGCTGAAATTATTAACTTGTTCTGTATTGTATTGAGAACAAAAGCAATCAATGACATCTGTAGAAGCTCCTTGAACTGAACTATATGTTAAACCACTCCCACAATTGGCAGTTGATGGCTTATCAAAATAATTTTAGTGATGTATTTTGCAAAAATGAAATTACTGCTCCTTTCAATTGAGCAGCAAAAATTATGATAAAAGTTATCAACATTAAAAAGAAAACAATGACTGCAGAAATCAACTTGCGAAGGAAACCTTCACCCCAAGTTAAATCAAGATTTTCCCATAAAATATCAGAGGGAGCAGTAGTTTTTTTCAACCTAAATTTAGATATTAATTTCATTATTTTAATCTAGTAATACACTAAAGGATTCCCTTGAAATCGATATTTTTCAGGCATAATCCTTCTAATATCCCAACAACAATTGCAAAAAATTCTTTTGAAAGAATATCGCCAAAAGGAACCTAGAATTTAATTTTCAATATTTGAGATTATTAATTTTCCATACTATATTGTTTGATAGTTCTATCAGCAATTAAAAAATCATCAAAGACGACATAGGCTTTCAACGAAGGGTATTCATCATGCTAAATTAAATAAATACAAAATAAAACATTTGAAGTATCTAAAATCCAACCGATTTCCCATCCAACTTTATCTTCAACAATTTCTTTTCAGTTTTGAAGATTAAATCGTTTCTTTGTTGTTTGAGTTTCATTAGTTTTTTAGTTGGTCTTGATATATTATACTCCAACTAAAAACCCCATAAACTCTAATATAAATATTTTTTATTTTAAAAAGTTTTCACCCTCTTTTGCTCAATTGTAATTTTGTTGGCTATTCTAGCCTGTTCTTTATTGTACATTAAAGTATTGTGGTAATTTCTTGCTAAACAAACCTCAACCACTTGTCCAAATTGTTCGAAATGCTTTATTAATTCTGTAGGTTCAATAACCGCTGCAGGAAAACCACTCACTTCTGCCGCAAAATCTGTTATAACTACATTATGTTGTGACAAGCTCTATGAATGACATTTATTTAACATATAGTTAATTATAAAAAACCTCAATCATAATTCTGCAATTCAACCTTAAATAAATAATAAAGAAAAAGAAGACGATTGAATAAATCAAGTCAGGAACTGCGACCAACAGAACGTTTCGATCTACCAAATCCTGAATTAACAGTTTTTTATTTTTAATATAAATATAAATTAATAACTTACAGAATAGTTGTTCATTTCATTAATATTAGCCTGAATTAATACATCATATTCGACAGTCCCTTTTTGGACAGTTGTCAAATTCACTCCATTAGGGACAACGACTTTTAATTTAGGTTGATTGGCCAGAGTGGTAATTAAGAGTTTTGAACTAGAGGCATCAAGCTTATTTTTAACAAAAATATTTAAAATTTTAGAGTTTCTCTTTTTACCCCATCACCGATGCAATTGGAAACCAAGGAAGGAATCGCAATGATAGATAAAATTGCAAAAAGGAGCGACATCTTCTTCAAAAAATTAAAGTAGAGAAACAGGCCAATTCCATAAACTCCGAATTCGGAATTATCAGAGGAAATCGGGTATTTCACCCATTTTTCACCTTGTTTTTTTCGTAAAGAATGCAATTCAACATAAGGTATGGCCTTTGCAGGATCAGCCTTTTTCAGATTTTCTTCAACTTTAAAAGAATTAATCTAGAAGATTATAATGGAAAATTAAGAACCCTCTTGTTCAATTTGTTGGAGTGTTCTTCTGGGGCTAGCTACGGGACTTGGTTCAGGACTCAACATTTTAATTAAAAAGTTTTACTTTTAATATAAAGACAATTGGAATTTATAATTATAAATCCTATTTTTAGGTCTTCAGAATCCTCCAATTTTTAAAAATATTTTTTGAAATTCCAATATAAAACATATAATTATTATAAAATTAATCCTTTCTTGAAGAAAAAATATTTTATTATCAAATTAAACTTTTTCAAAAAATTCTTTTTTTTGAATTAAAAAATTTTCAGTGTTTTTATTTTATTTTTAAAAAAAAAAACATTTTTTTTCATAAATTTAGAAAAAAAACCCATTAGATGGTAAATTAATAATTTCCAAATTAAAAAATATTGTTCTTTGTGGTTTTATCTTCATTAAAAAAACGCTTTTCCTATAAAATTTTAATGGACTCCCCCAAATTTCTCAACATCCAAGGTGACCATGATAAAAACACAATACTTTTCATCTCAAAATTCCGCAACCAACTCCTCCAATATTCCACTAAACCCTCGCATCTCACCAAATCCTCCTGCAATCTCACCCTAACCAAATCCTCCAATTTCCTCACAATTCCCAATTCCCCTAAACTGGTCTCTTCCAAGCCAAATACTGCCCATTATTTCAGAAAATTCCTGCCTTTAGTCGCTAATCATGATTTCTCTTCTAAAAACTCAGCTTCTTTCAATAAATCCATTAATAAGAACAATAATCATCAAGTTTCTCCAAGTAATAGAAATCCAAGCGAAAGCTCACGAAAAGCGTTCAGTCCTTTAAAGAAGTCATTTGAAGTCTTCGATATCGGACCACATCAAATCTATATAAAGGAAATGCTTTCGAAGGAATTTGATGAAAAAATCAAGACTTTCATGGAAAACAACGACCAAAATGCCTTTAATGGATGTCAATTGGACCGATTTCTCAAATTAAAGCAAATATCAGAATATTTGTTTAAGGAAATCGAGGTTCTTCTGGGACCTCCCCCTTTTATTGGAAAAAAGGCCTTTTTATTAGACTTATTCAGATTAGTCAATAGCGATTATAGCAAAATAATCACGAATTTCATCAGTTTCTTTGAATTAACACCGGCAATTATACCCAGCCAAAGAACCGAGAATTCATCCAGAAATAAAAAAAACCTGAAGAAAAACTTAAATAAAACTGATTTAATAAGCACTTTCAGCTCTGTTTTTGAATTTTTCCAAAGAATCTATCCCAATAAACCGAATAACGTCCCTTTAATGCAAGAATTATTAGATGATCTTCATCATGAACTAGATCAAATAAAAAATTCCTTAAGAATCCTCGATTTCGATGATCGAGCCTTTAGTTTCGCTTGTTCATTGGAAGATTATATAAAATCCATGCATTCTTCTCTAGAGCTTCAATCGTCTGAAATAGAAAGTCTCAAGCGTCAAATCCAATATTACGATTCTTTTCATGACGAGAATTATTGCCTTCGAGTGAAATCAGATACTGAAGAAATGCTAAGAAAAGTCTTATGCACTGAGACAATGTCTAATAGAAAGGAAGTTATCACGGAACGAATGAATAGTCTTAACATTTTAACTGAAAGAATCGCGGGTTTGGAAGCGAAAAACTCAACTTTAACAGATGAAATCGCCAAGAAAGATCAACAAATGATTGATCTCGAAGCTCGAATTCAAGAAACTACATCGACATTATCCAAGAAACCAATGAAAAGTAATAAACAAACCCAAGCCACAGGCTTTTATCCCCAATCAACTCCCATGATTTTATTGGAGGATTCGAATCGTGTTATCACGAAATTGCTGGAAAAGTCGAATGTTGGATTTAAATTGGGGTTCGATTTCGGCTTAGCACTTGTGAATTTGATTCTGAATGATAAAATGATACAGGATTATTATGAAATTAAGGAGAAAACCAAGCCACAAAGCCTCCAATCCTTCGTTTTCCAATGGTTTCTCAGCAAATTAGGTGGCTCGAAATTGTCTAAGATGCTTATAACTGATTTCTTTAGCTCGATTTTCCTTGAAAAACATCAGAGATTCCGCATTTTCATTCAACTTGTTGGCTTGGATTCCTTTGAAATCTCGCAAAGAGTCCATAAACCGCAGACCAAAAGCCCGACTCATCTTTTTAAACATCAATTGACGAAAATCGTCACTAGTGAGGAAAAATCAGTCATTAACCCAGGAGTTCCTGCCATAAATATCTTCTTAAGATCCCCACAAGCCTGCAAATTAATCATAAAAGCCGTTTATTTGATAAAATTCTCGAAAATTAATGAGAAACCTATCGATAAATTTTCACCCTTATTCCCAATGTTCGACAACGATTTGAACTCATGCAATTTCGAGGTGATTCTTAATGTTTTCAAGCAAATCCTCATAGATGAAGAAGTTCCTGAAGAGACTTGTGAGGAATATTGTTCTCAATTATTCGATAATTTCATGAACAGTAATGATATTCTCAAGAAAAGCGGCAGTTTAAGTCCGAGTTTCATCGATCGTTTCAAAAACAACCTATTAGAGAAAACAATGATAAATATAGATTATTTCCTCACTTATTTATTGGAGTTTTTCTCATTGAAGTTCAAATCCAAGGTGGAAGTTATTGTGAAGAATTTCGAAGTTGTTTCAGCTAATAGAGCTTCTGGAAATTATTCGATTGATGATTTCCGCATTGTATTAACCCGTTCATATCCCAAGAAATCGCGAATTTGGATTGATAGATTTTTCTCTCAATTTTGTTTTAAGAACATATGGACTACCAACGCTTTTTTTAATGAAATGCTATTGAATGTTAGTTCAGAGATCTTACAAATAGAAAATCAATATATCCCTTTTACTGAAAGAGTTATGATTTCCCCAGAAATTACACGAAAACCTTCAATAGATTTAGTTTCGAGTAGTAATAATATGAATTCTAATAATAATGATAGACCAAATCGTGGCACTTTATCTAAGAAAAAGAAAGTTAATTCGCCACCAGAAAATGATAATGCCATTATAAGATCCGGATCTGTGAATTCTTTAAGATCAAAGAGAGATTTGGATACTACTGAAATGTTCAAATATGAGAATTATGATGTTGTGAATGATTTGATCGTTTTGAATGAATTTTATGCGTTGATTTCTGGGATGATTTTAAAGGAAGAGGCGAAAAATGAGAGTCTTTTCATTAATCATCAGGTTTTTAAGAAGGAAATTTTGAAATTGCCGAGTGTGAAGCTGTTCAAGGCCGTAAAGATATATACGCCTTTATTCGCAGAATTTGAGAGAAAGGATTTAATAGACAAAATTGAAAAAACTTGGTATTTATTTAGACTGATTTTCGATATTTTAGCAGGCTATGATAATGATAATAAGGATAAATGACCTGTTTTTTCTATTAAAGAAAATCTCTATTTAATTAATATGTAATAAAAAAGCCGAGTCGGTTTTTTAGTTTTTTTAATAAATTTTTTTTTATTATTACGGTACGACGATGCAAAATCAAAATTTTAACATTAAAATTTTGAATTAAAAAAATTGCGAGTTTTTTAAGCTTACATTGAAATTTAAACCTTTTCTAATTTGAAATTCGCAATTTTAAATTAGAAATTGGAAATTTTA
>Ga0302186_10002671_pt1 | contig 13540 bp, 9 predicted proteins | sample II_Bog_E1_2_FD_198782 | JGI IMG/M metagenome (GOLD analysis project Ga0302186, IMG submission 198782) | Peat permafrost microbial communities from Stordalen Mire near Abisko, Sweden - II_Bog_E1_1 | ecosystem: Environmental > Terrestrial > Soil > Wetlands > Peat | place: Sweden: Abisko, Stordalen... | reverse complement strand
TCAAAAATTTAAAGCTTCCAATATTTATAATCTATTTTCAATTTTCATTATTATTTCTTAATATTGTAATCAACTATCCATAATTGGTTTTTATCCATTGAGCTCAAGTCGCACATTCCTACATATCCATTTTTCGTAGCACACAAATATCCATTAAAATCGCTTGTAAAAGAAGCAACAACTCTTCTAAATTGATTGAATCCCTTGCCTGACTCCAATTTCCATCTCAATATATAATACTCTTGATCGGGTTGGGTCACTCCTTCCACTACACCATTCCAATCACAATTATAACCAAAAGGAGCACTCATGCATTCTTTCCCACGGCCTTTAAAATCTAAATATAAACCATCTTGTTGTTGCAAATAGCCTTCCGAAGTAATGCACCACTTGTCTGATGATGAACCATCAAGACTTATCCCTACATGCGTTGTAGACCCTGAAACTTCGTTCGTTTTAATATAAAGAGGCATATTCAGTTTAGAATTAACGAGATAAAATCTCTTGCAATCGTTGGCAAAGGATTTGAAAGCGAGTTTGGATTTTAAGAGGTTCGTGCTGCTAGAAATGCATAAAAGAGAAAGGAAAAAAAAGACTTGGTGCAATATTTTTGACATTTTTATTGTTTAAAGACGATTTCGTTTTAAAAAAATCATTTTAGATCAAAAATATTTTTTTTTAAATACTATCCGTTTATTTATGTTTCCTTTTACAAAGAATAGAATTCGTTTAAAACAGAATCATGTATTACTAAAAAATCTTCAAACTTATTTATTAGTTTGCCATTTGGAGCGAATACTAAGCACAAAAACAAGATTTCTGATGAAACATCTTTATCTTTAATTTTTCCATTAATTATTGTGAATCGGATGAAATGATAATTAATTATTTTTTTTTCATTTTCTTAAAAAATTATTAAATAATAGGCAATGACTCCATCAGCACTATAAAAATAAAAATTTCTAGATTCTATTAAATTGTTCTCCAAAATCGACTTTTTTTTTCCCTCACCCTCCAAAATATATTATATTAATGACAAATATCAATTTACTTCAAGAGTTCTGTTTAGAATAAAGTATATTTTCTTTGGAATGCCCCATTGTCCCTTGGTTATCAACAGAAATACAACCACAACATCTAAACCATTTTTGAATGAAGGTTGGTTTTTTTTCAACAATTTCACCCCCTGTATTCAAATTTCTTATAGGGTCACTTTCAGGTTTCTTTGGGGGCATATGATTTTGATTCATATCATTTGAACTAGCCATCTGGTTCATGGGCTTCTTATTGTCATTTGTTGGGTTTATTCCGTTGTCTCCTAATTTAATTTCTACTAACTCTGAATCCATTTTACGGCTTTTTGGCCTATTTGCTTTCAATTCTTCATCATCATTTTTTATTTGATTAGTTTTTTCATTTTCTTCCTTTTGCATTTTTTTTTTTTTACATCCAGAAAAAGCGTTTTCATTTTTATAATGCTCAGTGACATCGCTCTCCTTTAAAAGCTCTCCGCAAATATAGCAAAACAATGTCTTTTTCTGGCATTTTGTCGACTCGCATCTAATATAATTGCAATTCTTCATTTTTTCTACCATGGATCCACATTTCGGACAAGGCATCCAGCCTTTTTCCTTCACCAAATCTTCAAAAACCTCTTGTTCTTGTTTCCCTTTGAAATTCCCCTTCTTAAATTCCTCACATACTATCCCCTTATGTTCATCCCAATCGCCCATGCAATCCTCATTAGTGCACCAGCATTTTTTGCATTGTTCGCATTTTACAAAGGAAACATCTTCTTTTTTCGGGATTATCATCGTGAAATTGCAATTGGGACAAATGAAAAAACGTTCGTTTTGAAGTAAAGAGATGTCCTGAATTAATAATTGTTCGTATTGTTCAAAGTCAGAAGTTGTGAGAATGGCTTTTATTCGATAAAAGTTTAATGGCTTTTTGCATTGTTCGTTGGGACAAAGAAGAGAATCACGAGAAATTTGATGGGATTTGATTTTTTCTTTTATGTAAGTCTGGAGACAATCTGAACAGAAAATATGCAAACACTCAAGCTGAACTTGCTGTTTGGAGAGATCAAATGGATCCTGACAAATCGCACAAGAAGTTTGATTCATTTTTGAATGTAGAAAAAATTCTCCGGGGACAATTGAGATTTTTTCTTTAGAAAACTTATTTTTTTGGTTTTTTTTAAAAAACTATATTTTTAAAGCAATTTTTCTATGAGTTTTTTAATTTTATTTTCTTAAATAAAAAACAAAAATTCCAAATTTGAATTTAATTTTTCCCTATTTTTTTATTTAAACCCTTCAGTACTAGTTTTTATTTTATACGAATTCAAAACCAAAGGATCCAACTTTTCATTTTTTTTACCTTGAATTTTACCAGGTCCAGCCTTAAAATAGGAAACATCCTTATTTGTATTCATATTGATGGAAGTTTTAGATAATTCAGCTTTGCTCAATGTGTTAATTAAGGTTCTATCAGCGAAAGACTTCATATCCTCATTTCTTTTTCTTTCAGGACTGAGTTTGCTTTTCTTGATGTTTTCAAGCAGGAAATTCTTTTGTGATTGAGATCTCATCTTCCCCAACATTTCCGGAGCCAATTTGGTATTAATCATACTATGTGTTTCTGGGGGCTTATATTGAGGGAAGGTGCCTTTAACAACAAACGACCTAATAACAAATTCAAATATTAATCAAATTATAGTAAATTCATTTAAAAAACCAATAAATTTCATCAGTTTGAATGACCAACTTCCCATGTTTCGACTTCCCATATTCAACTGGAGTGAAGGAAATAATGAAATTCTTCCCTTCACGACCATATGGTTCTAATTCCCCAGTTCTTGGCATCACGGAGAATTCAGAATCTGAATCCGGAGAGAAAAATGCTGTGAAAGGAGAATAGTTTTTGAACCTATTGGCTAATCTGAAGGAGACACTTGAGGTCTTATTTATTGGGGAAAAGATCTGAATCACATCATCTTCCTCTGGTTCTGTGGCCTCCAAATTCAATTTGAATCTAGAAACAAAAAAAAATTAATAATGAATATTAAAAAATTAAGAACTTCCATCTTCCCCCAGATTCAATGAAAATCATAATGTCTATTGAAGATTTAAATGGCTTCATCGGGTTGAAATGGACTTTGAATTTCAAATGATCTTCAGGATCGCTAAGTGAGGTTTTGACTGGAATTATCTTGAATGATTTGTTGATCAGATTGGTAAATTCTGCTGGGACGTTCTCTATTTCTAGGATAAAGTTCTCTTTGCAAAGTTCTTTGGGAAGTCCAGGCAAAACAATTTTCAACTCATCAACCAATGTTTCTCTGCTCTTCACTTTGAAACTATAAGTCACATTATTTAGGAAGGATTCTGTGACTCCTTTGATGGGATATCTCCATTGTATCTTTTCATTCATAAATACACTGATCTCACATTGGTATTCATTTATTTCCCTAGGAGCAAAAAGCAGAGGTATCTGGAAAATTGACAATCCTTGCACCGTGACCTTATTTTTTCTCAATAATAATTGGAACACTTCTTTATTTTTATCACCAGCCTCAAGAGTGATAGTGACTGTTATAGGGTCTTTAAAAGGGTTTTTAAAATTGATTGATTGAGACAGATCCTTATGCAATCCGCATCTAAGAATCAAAGGGTCAAATTTGGTAGGTGGCATCCCAACACCAAAGACCAGAAAATACCAATTTCCAATCTCTTCGCTTTCAAAAATGACCTCACCTGTTTCATTGACCTCCAAATCAGAGGGGGTATAACGAATAAACGCACTCACAACACTCATTGGAGGGATGTTCACAATATCTGGAACCACATCGAAGTTGTTTGGGTTTGAAACCCTATGTGTTACATCAACATTAAATGCACTTGGGTTCTCTAAAATCACTTCATGTTGGCTGAATTTACCCAATTCCGCCTTTAAAGTTGATAATCTTTCAACAGGCTTATTATCCGCATTCAAATTCAATTCATACCATAATTCCCCTAGTTTCTCTTGAATGAATGCCACTGAACCTTTCCCTTTAAAAGCACGCAAAGGTGTGAATCTTAATTCATAAATGCTGGTTTGTAAAGGCAAAATATTGATCAAAGTATCACCAGTAAGTCCCTCTCCTTCAATAGATATTTCATATGTTAACGCCTCCTTTAAAGGATTGCTAAGTGAAATTTCAAAAGCAATTGTCTTCCGAACAAACGTCGAAAGTTCTACAGTTTTTTCGCTTCGAGGCTTGTCAGTATTGATGCAGACCGTATACCAAATGTACTTATGTTTATCCTGTTCCTCTAAAAATGTCAATGATCCTGTATAAACTCCTCCCATCACAGGCGTGACCGTCAAATGATATTTGTAGATTTTTCCTGCATCAACTGTGAATTTTGTCACTCCCTCCGAATTTATCAAATCAGTCTCCACCTCATAAGTCACCGCCCTATCTTTATATGGATTAGGCACCTCAATCACTCTTTTTTCAGGTCTTCTCGCCACACAATTTATCAAAATGTGTGATCTAGACAGTGGTTCCTCTGCCTTTCCGTTCAATTCATATTCATAATGATCGTAGGTAATTTGGTTGATCAAAACTAATTTCCCTTCCACTTCACTTTCTGCCACTTGAGGTTGGAATCCCAAAATATAATTAGCAGAGGTCTTCTTTTTCACTTGGATGTCTTTAGCACCTATAAAGATTCCTGGACCATTTCTCATGGTATCATATGTTAATGTTGCCTTGATTACCCAATCTTTATCAGTGTTGTTCACGAAAGGAATTTGTTGTTTGAGCTCTTCTCCCGCTGGACATTTCAACTCGATAATGCCTCTGATTGGTTTGGGGGAAGAAGAGACCACCAGTTTATAAATTCGTATGTCAGATTTGTCTTCACTACGCATCAGGATTGTGCAGGAGTAGTTGGTCACCGGTTGCTTGAAGGAGAAATCGAAGGGCAATTTGTTGTCTGCTGGAAGACTGTTGGAACTTCCTCCTTTTTGATCTTCTAATTAAAAATGTAGTAAATTGTAATAAGAATTAGAATTTACTTTCGGCGACGGCTTTCTTTATCGTTGTCGTCTTATTAGGATCCACCAATCTAAAGCTCAAAGGTATGGCGACATTTGAATTCGCTGGTTGAATTTCCAAACTATACATCATTTCATCCGGTTGTTGCATCTGTTGTTTAAATTTGTTCAATCCTTCCTTCATCTTCCCAGATGTCATCAACCTATTTTCATGCACCTTCTTGGCGGCAGCCAGCTGATCATTTCTAAAGGGCACCGAATGTTCATAATGCACATGGGTATCCACATGTACTTGTATGGCGCTATTCGGTCTGATTTCTGCCAAACAGTCCGGAAACACCGTCTCTCCAAGTATCTCATATTGAAACTCGCCAACATCTTTATCAATAAAAATCAGCTTGCATCGATAAGTTTCCATAAAAAACGGCATAAATATCACTGTCAGGGGAGCTGATTCTCCTTTTTTGAGTCTGATTTTTTCTTTCGCGCAGAAAAAAGGAGGAAGAATGCTGAGAATATTATCTTTGTTGGTTTGTTTGTTGGGAGTGTTCTTGGGTTTGGAGCCTCCTGGTTTTTTTGGTGGGCCTCGATTACGTTTTTTGCTTTCATCTTCTCTGTCCACTTTTTCGTTCACGATGGTTATGAGAAATTCGGCAAATTCATGATTTGAATTAGTGAAGATGTTTTTGATCTGGATGGTTTCTTGTTTATTTTGATATAAAGAGGCGGATGTTGTGAACTTTTCAATTGATTTTCTATCTATAATCTAAAAATTAATTAGAAAAAAACTCAGAAAATTTTCTTTAGAACATTGGATTTTAAGTCGAAAACCAAAGCTGCAGCTTGTGCATTTGTTTCTTTTTTATTGGAAAATGTGAGTCGACCTGTGACTGGAGTTGAAATTCTGCTGACAAATTTGACTTTATATTTAACTATGCTTCGTGGCTCAATTCTGATGTTATTTTCTTCAGTGGAAAAGTCGGAATGGCCATCATATTTCACCTAAAACATAGTAGGGAAGTCACCATTGCAAAATGTTAAAAAAAGTTAATAAAATCATTAAAAAGTTAAAAAATCTTCAGAAAAATAAATTCAAATTATTTATTTTACCCAATAGGCCACTGGTTTCGGTGAGGGATTCGTGAGCTCAATGAATTGGGTGACCTCTTCTCCTAAAATGCATGAGAAAATTATAGGGTCTTTTTGAGGGATAAATGAAGATAATGAGTTAAAAATATGGATCAAAAATAATAGCATGTCCCTATCTGTGGCGTTAGCTAAATCCTTTGGTTTCAAATGTGTTTCCAATCCTAAATCCGACAAAGCATTAAGGATCTTCTCCGCATTGAAAAGATAATCCTCCTCATTTTTACACACAGGTTTCAAACTAACTCCCATTTTACTCAATGAAGGTCCGATGTACCCTTGTAAAAGATATAGGAAATTTAAAGAATCTCTCAGATCGACGCTGAAATTTTGCAATCTTGGCTTGGCGACCGGGCTCATTTGATCAGTATAAAGTTCAAGCCATCTCAAAAGTAGATTTTCAGAGGTGGAATAAATGTTACTTCCCTCAAGATAATAATCCGGAATCGTAAGTTTTTCTGCAGGAATATTGGGTAGGTTTTTCAATGCTTTTAATGTCACTTTATTCAACGAATAGATCTTCATCATTTGATAAAATAAAGTCACCCAACAATCTAATGAAAGATATCGGAATCTTTGTTCACTCATCCTATATGCATTATTATTCATGAATTCTGAAGGGAAAGACTTGACAAACAGGTTATATTCATGGAAACTTAACAGATAATAAGGTCTAATAGTACTGAGAAAAGCACCATTTCGTTTCATCAGCTCGATTAATTTATCGTATTGATCTAAAAGAGCCTTCATTTTGTCGATTTTCTTCATGGTAACATCAATTTTAGCCTTGAAATTCAAAGCCTTTCCAGTTAAATAAGTCATCAAATCAAATATATGGCTTCCATTGCTGTTGATGATATCATTTGGGAATGTCTGGATCATTGAATTTAAAGCGAAATGGTTGAGCCATTTTACTATCATCTCACATGATTTCTCTAATATGTGTACATTGATCGTCACATAACCCAAAGCAGATCTTGAAGATTTCGATGACATCGCGGAACCTGCCTTGGAACCTAACATCCCACCTGGATATTTCTTCGAATTGCGCTCAGAATCTCCTTCTGAAAAATCATCCTGTATCATGATAGGCTTGCTCTCCTCACAAACCAACCTATATTCATTTGGGGAATATCTTTGGAAATATGAATAATTGGTCAGGAGACAATTTTCAGAAGTTGCAGAAATTGCAATGGTGTAGTTTCGACCTTCATTGTCAGCAAAATCTAATTTGGTGGTAAAACTGAATGGTTTTTCAGTATAAAAAGACACTTCCATCTTTATTTTATTCTTCGTTACTCCAAGATTCTTACCCTCGAGATATTTCAATTGTAAGTTTCCATTAAAATCATTTGCAAATCGCTCCTTTAAAGTCAGGTTTTCATATCCATCGTTAATAACCTTAAATTGACATTTAGTGACAATCCCCAAAGGTACAATTGGCATCACAACTTCTCGTTTATCAAAAGTCAATTTCGGATATGCACCAACTCCTTTGAAATGGATATCTAAATAAGATCTGGTTTTATCCCCATCAATATATAGTGGCACTGTTTTTGTATAAGTTTCCTCTTTATATGGATAAAAGCTCGCCTTCAAATAAATCGTCTGACCTCCCTCAATATTACCTTCTGGAGGGAAAATGCTGAATACCTTCTTATCCTCTATTTCTGTTGTATCAATTGAATAGTGGATCGTTGTCACATCTGGATTAGACAGGGAAAGCTCAACAATGGTAGGCAGGAATTTATCAGTCGAAATGATTTTCTTCTTGAAATCAATGGTCTGAGGATCTATCAACAACTTTGGCTTCAAACCCTTACATTTCACCGTTCTGGTCAAAGTTTCTAATTTTCCGAAGCCTTCTAATGTTATCGGCAAATCAAAATTATAGTTCTTAACATCTTTCGGAGTGAACTTAAGCATAAAACTCATCATTGATTGTTTTTTTATAATGATTTTATAATGTCGACTAGTGACTTTATGTTCCTCAATGACGCTTTCTGATGATTCACTCAAGGCTTCTTCATCTTCTTCTATTTCTGAACCCACCACACTGCCTTTTGGATTCATTTTACTATTTTTTTCTGACTTTTGCTCAACTTTCTTAACTTCAACATTATCTGGAGGGTCTTGCTCATTTATACTTATCATACCCATCTCCTCTTCATCGTCCTCCTCTTCTCCTTCTAATACTTTCTTTACATATTCTATATTCATACATTCAACTCCATCTGCTTCACCATCTAATCTCTCACGTAAATCCAAATTCAAAGTAGCTGGGATATTCGCCTGATTATTTATCGTCATTTCTAAACTACCAGGATTGCCTAAAGTTGTAATCCCACCGAAATTCAATTCCTCCTGCACGATGAGAACTTGGGGGATTATCGTAGCCACTTTGAAATCCATTTTGATAGGTTTGCCACCTCGGATGTTCACTGTTATCACACCATCTTCGACTTTCAACTCTTTATTGCAAGAAAAAACCACTTGCAAATATTTTGCTTCATCAGATCCCAAACGTTCTTGTTCCGGGTATACCTTTGTAAAAGGAGGCAATGTTTCAGTTTGAACTTTAAACACGGTTGGATGTCGGAAAGAATTTTTGATTTGAATGGCTTTTTCCTCAACTTTGCAAACAGGAATTTCGCCCAAATCCAATGGACCATCCAGAAAAACACATCTTGAATCCTGAGCATATCCTGAGCATTTCAATATTTGATCAAACCCATCTTCAACTTTCATCGTCAACTTCTCATCTTCATTTTTTCCACCTGCGTTTCCTGATGGTCTATAAATGAATTTGGCTTCTAGTTTGCCAAAAGCAGGGATTTCACCATCTTTGGGTTCCACTGAAAAAACTTTATTTTCATTGAGGAGCCAACGGAACTTACCAGGCGCATTACCTTTATTCTTGATCCAGATCTTATGTGCGACCTCCATATCATTATTATCATCAAACGCGAATTTCAAACTGTTGGTTTCCGGCTCTAATGTCACGAGCTCAATCAACCCAGTCACCAAGAACTCAAACGATATTTTGTTATTAATGATATATCGTATAGACCCTTTGAACTCTTCTGTTCTATTACTATTGAGCACTATATCAAAAGTAGCTATTTCCCCTGGCGGGATCACCTGAGGCTTCGTATAACTGCCTCTCAATTCCTCATAACTCACCTCGAGTTTCACCATTATCGCATTTCTCAAATCGTTTCGCACTGAGAAAGTCTTGGTCATTGTGCTTTTCACAAAAATCATCCCGAAATCAATCACTTTTGGCCCAGCGAAGACCTTCTGCAACATCTCACCTGTCAATTCCATATTAGTGTCTCTTATTTCTTTATGGGATTTAGACTCGGAAGGGAATTTCTTCCTTAAAGGAGCATTGGGATCTGGATTGAATGCCAATGATTGGGAGACTCTTAGAGGTTCATATTGTCCTATTGGTTTTTCTACATATAGATTATCTTTGGTTTCGGGAAGCCCCAACTTGGGGTCAGATTCTCCACCCTGTCTCAAGCCAAAGAAGAACTCTTGATCTATCGGAGCGTCAGCCTTAACTCGATTAGGGTTATGAGCGGCATTTTCATCATCTGAGGCTTCGTTTGCGTCTTTTTCAGCATGGATCAGACCCATTTCCTTCATTCTTTCATTGAGTTCGATCATTTTTGCATTGATTTTCTTTTGCTGGAATTGCGAGGAACGATCAATTCGGGAACTTTTCATATAATCATTATAAACCTTCTTGTTGATTTCTTTGTAGATCATTTCATCGGGGTTGGCTGACAAGAAGTATTTATCAGAGAATTGCTTATATAGGTCTTCAATGAGTTCTCGAGAATTAGCTAATGATTGCCAAGATAACAACATTTTTTCTTTCATTTTCTTGGATTGATTGGGAAAAACCTCTGAAACTGTGTCATCGTTAAGGAATTTTGGCTCTTCGATGAAACTTTCAGGCATCGATTCCAGACCTCTAGCCTTTTTAATTTTATCAATAAGCGTGTTGCAAGTTCCTTGAAACTTTAAAGGAATCTTGTATTGGCCTTTCAAGAGGTATAGGTGGAAATCAATGGCAAAGTTGCCTAGATTCTTAGGACTGAAACTTGCAAGTAAATCTGCTTTCTCTAAAGGTTTTAATAGATATTTGTTGGATGTAACACTAAACGTTGAAATTCTCTCGAAAGAGAATTCTATGGAGTGTTCTTCGCTCTTATTTTCAAGCTCGAAAGGTATATCTCGATGATCATATACTGGACATTCGGAAAAGTTGAAGGAAAATGTTGAAAGTTTCACTTTTGGACAAACTCCAATGATTGAAAAATTGATATTAGTGTTGGGGTCATATTCGCTATTGAATTCGAAATAAGCAGTGTATTCAAACTCTTCCGGCTGAATTTCGTGCTCTTCTTTACTCATCGCGTAGGTTCGGGTCCAGGTCTGATATTTGTCAGTGAGTTTGGGCTTGCATTTGAAGGTGATTTCTGTCTATTAACATACAATAATAATGAAGGATTAAAAAAATTATTAAAATACAATGCAAACTACAAAAAAAAAAAAATACAAGTCAAAAAAGTACATCCCAAAGTCCACAAAAAAAAAAAATAAATAAACAAATAATTTTTATGCTAACTTGACTATAAGATTCTATCATCCCTTCTTCAGGTGAGCAGCTAACAATTTTTTCCGTTTGTTCATACCCAACTTCATTCGGTGTCTGATAGCTATCCAACCCTCCCTCTCTCTGGAATCCGATTCTAAACTTTGACTTGAAATGGAATGATTTTGGTGTGTTATTCACCAAAAACGTCTTGATTTCCTTTTGTTGACCGAAGTAAACCGTTCCAAAATCCAAACTTCTCGTTAAATTTCCTCCTTCATCAATAATAAACCGATTAAACTCAACCGAAGTCGCATTTATTTCAATATATTTTTGAAACATGTGTCCTCCATCCACGATCACAGCCAGATTTCCTCTTAAAATACCGGCATCCTTTGGCTTATATTTGATCTTCACGGAACTTTCTTGTCCAGCCGCTAAAGTGAAGAAATTTGGATCTACTGAAATATCAGGTAACTTATCGATCTTCAACTCGATTTTCCCGATGGTCTTGCCTTCATTTTTGAACGCCACAGTCTCTACCTTTTCACTTCCTGTCTTCACGAATCCGAAGTTCAGAAATGGCTCGAAAATCACCTGACTTTGCATGGGGTAGGCTGATAATGGTATCTCCATGGTCACATTGTCATCAGAAATGATCTTTAGTTTATCTTCGTATTCCCCAAGCACTGAGGTTTCGAAACTTACAGTCAATTTCATGGCCAGACCCGCAGCAATGGCCCCAGCCATCTCATAATCGCATCGGAATTTGGTGTTTTGGGGCTGAAAAATTCTGATTCTTCTCACAATCTTTGATAAATTTCTCACATATATGCTCATCTCGTAAGTCTGATTGATGGCTATGTCTCGGAAGATGATTTCATTGGGTGTTATGTCAATTGGACAATTATTGGAGATGTTTTGGAGAAATTTAAGTTTGATGAAGGAACGTTGTTTAAGGTCGGTGCAGGAATTGTTGAAATTGTCTAGGGAATGGGATTTGGAAAGAAGTTGAGTTTTGTTGAAAAAACTGTTGAGGAGATTGTTACGGGAAGGCTGAGGCTGAGTCGTTGTAGGGATCATTGGTAGAAAGGACGACTTTTGAGCAGCGGAAGTTTGCTGGTTTTTCATTTCCAATGGAAATTTAAAACTGTTGGAAAATTGGTTTTTGATTTTGAAAAAAAAAAGTGATTTTTTTTAAGTTGGTTGATGTTTTAAAGGAAAAATATGAAAAATAATTTTTCAAATTTAAGAGGAATTTTATAGAAAAAGATGGTGGATTTTTTAAAGAGTTGATATTGTAAAATTTTCCATTTTATTTGAAAATTTTGTTTATATCTAAATTTTATGAGTTTGTTTTCACCAAAAAATTTGCACCATATTTTTATAAATTGACACGCTTTTAAAACGCAAAAAAAATTTTCTGATGTATTTTTGTGAATTTTAATTAATTTTATGCCTCTTGAGATTTAAATTCCTTCAAATTCAAAAAAAAGAAACAATAATTAAAAAAACAAATATACTAAACAAAAGGAAAAAAAGCATTTATTAAAAAAAATCAAATTCTTTTCTAATAAAATCCGAAATTTTCAAAAAAAACTTTCCCTTCTTTAACTGTAAGGCAATAAATTATGATCCACGAAATCTCTACTAATCCCTTCGCTATTAATTGCCACCAATCTAATCACACCACCCGAGCTTGAATCTCTACTCATAGCCAGCGAAATAGCTAATTAAACTTCATTTTACCCCCCAAAAAAACATATATTAAAAAATGAACCATTAACAGCAAATTTCTTCCCTTCCTCCAAACTGAGATTCTCCTTGAAATTCGCATCACAATAACCGTAAATAAACATGCTTCCTGACCCACCACTAGCGAAGCTTTTTGCTATAGAGGTACCTCCTGGTGGAATGGCATACACCTGAGCTCCATCATAAGGATCCCAGCCTCCGATTACAATGCTGGCTGAAAGAGAATCCTTGTTTTGATAAAGAATTTGTTGGAAAAGTTTGGCTGCAGACTTCACATGAGGCAATCTGCCCAATTCAATGCTTTTGTTAAAAAATTTGATGTTTTTAAGTTGTTATGATGGCTTTTACCTATGATAATTCAAATAGTTTCGCACAATTTTGGCTACAGTTTGAGTGTCAGCGGAATTTCCTGATCTCAGACAAAAAATGCGATCATGAATGAATTCCAATTTATCAGAAACTCTATCCACTATATATGTACCCTGTTTTTCAAATAAAGTTAGCAAATTTAGGTATTTTTAAAAAAATACTGAAGAGGTTCGGGAATCGGCGCCTACTATAACTCCTTTGTCGTAAACGAAGGCCATGGTTGTGGTCTAGAGAAGAAATTTAATATGATGCGAGAGAAAGAAATTTGGGTACTCCGGTCATCTCGGGGATTTCAACGACGGGGACTGGTTTCATTGGAAGGATTTTTATAATTTTTTGAGTTTTTAAATGATTCAAATAAGTGCTCTTTTAAGAACTTCTGAAATAACAATCAGAATCTATTCATAAATTGGGAAAAATATTAATTTAAAAAAAACTTTTGCATAATTCAAGAAAATGATCCAAAAATAATTTTCAATATTTTATAAAATTCAAAATCTCGAGAAATATCTCGAAAATTTAAAAATTTGTTTGAAATTTTTAATTAAAAAAATGAAATTTATTTTAATAAATTTTTTTAAAATTTGATATTTTTTTTTTAATTTTCTTAATTAA
>Ga0302186_10002670_pt1 | contig 13541 bp, 17 predicted proteins | sample II_Bog_E1_2_FD_198782 | JGI IMG/M metagenome (GOLD analysis project Ga0302186, IMG submission 198782) | Peat permafrost microbial communities from Stordalen Mire near Abisko, Sweden - II_Bog_E1_1 | ecosystem: Environmental > Terrestrial > Soil > Wetlands > Peat | place: Sweden: Abisko... | reverse complement strand
TTTTTCTTTATATTTATATTTTTTTTAATCATTGATATTTAAATAAAAACAAATCCTTGGAAAAAAAAATTAAATTTTATTTTAAAATTAATTCTTAATTCTTTGATTTTCCTTTAAATATAATTGAAAACTAGTTAATTTCGGTTCACTTCCCTTCTGTTTTTTTCCTTTGAAAATTGAATTGATTTGTTTCCTAATATCCCTTTCCTCGAACAATTTATCGACTTTCATCCTTTTAAACAAAAGTTGTTTTTTCACAAATTCTTTCCCTTTTTCCTCTTTTTCATTAATCTTCATTATATTATTCAAATTCACAGACAAAGGCCGTTTTCCTGTTTTCTTCTCCTCCAAAGCCGAAATCTTATAATTATGGATTTTCGCCATTTTTTCTTCTGATTTCGATCTGGTTCCCAAATTCCAGAATAGCTTTTTCTCTTTAATTTCCATTTTTTTATCTGTTTTTCTTAGAAATTCATTGCTTTTTCCTAAGAAATCCTGAATTCGTTCATCAAGTAATGAATATCTCTTTATTTTCGGCTTGAAATCGCTATAAATCTGTGTTTTCTCGCTTAAAAACCGTTTTAATTTCTCTTTTTGATGTGTTAAATTATATTGATTATGTTGTTTTTCCTTCACAATTTCCTTGAAATCTTTCGTGAATTTCCCATGCCAAATTTTCCTTGAAACCCCGATTTCTCTCAATTTATTCATTGATTTATGGAAATTCAAATAAATATCCAGGAATTTTACTATGGAAATCTCATATATTTCCGCAGTTATTGAAAGCACTTTGGCTTGAGTTTTTCTCGGGATTTTCGATAATTTGCCTAAAATCTTAAGGAAATCTTTCCTTTTAGGGTTTTCTCTCTTTTGAGATAGATCTCCAGCTTGTAATAAGGGTCCAAGATCATTTTCCTGTAATAAAATAGAGGAAAAAATGTCTTCTTCACCAAAAACCTGCGTTTTTTCTAAAACTGCTATCTAATTAGATCATTTTCATTGATTAATTATTAATTATAAAGAAACTCTTATTTGTTTATTGAGTTTTTTGGCTTGTTTTTCTTGGAAACTCGCATTAAAAGAATTAATTTCGTTTTTTCTTAATGTCGCACTGAGCTTTTGAACTTCTTCCATTGAATTCGCATCGCATTCCGCTGCAAATTCCTCTATATTATAAACCTGCACGTTTTGGGTTATCTAAAAATATCAATTTCCTCATGAAAAATCATAAAAATTTACCTCAATTTGACCTTCTTTTATAAAAAAAAGCGATTCCGTAAAATCTCCTATCTTATATATAAGGGAATTCCTGGAAAAGCTTTGAAAATTCGAATTTCTAAGGAAAATTTGAACGACATGAGCAGGAAAATCAACGAATATCGGGATTTTCGAAAAAAGGCCCATTTCTTCCTGTGATCTCAATTGTTCTTCGAATTCTCTATAAAATTTAAAGCCAAAAACCATTTTTCTAGAATTTACTGAGCAAATTCCTGAAAGTTTCTCCTTTCAATTGAAGAACCTGGGTATTTTCCTTTGAAATCACAAGATCCAGGCTAATTTATATTCGAAAAAAAGCTTAAAAAGTCATTAAATACCAAAATTCATCCTTCTCTAAGCATTTTTCCCCAAAAACAAAGCCTTTTCTAATGATTTCGCTGATTTCATGGTCAGGGAAAAACCGAAAAAGCTCTTCTTCATCCCTTAATTTCCTGCTGATTTTCATAGTTTTCTCTTCAGAATCCTTGATAACTTTATGCTTCAAAACCCATAATTCGCCTTCCAAAACGAAAAAAGCCCTTTTGATTATAGACCCCATTTGAGCCACTATACGCATTTTCGGAAACAGTTCATAACGCAATTCATTGAAAAGCCTTTGGAAAACACGTTTTGGCATTTTCCATTTCAATTCATTGAAAAACTTCTGCTTTTTCAATGTTTTACATAAAAAAAGGTTTTCATAATCTTTGCGAATAGGAGGCGGGTTTTTAACTATTTGGATGATTTTCTAATATGGGATTTTTAAGGCTTTGATTTAAGAATTTAAAGAACGTCTAAAAGATCTTGGTTGAATATATGCATGTTTTTCATATGTTTTTGATAGAATTTAAGAAGATCTTCAGCTGGTTTGGTCTCAAAGGCCTGAAGTTTTGGGATATTAGAGAAGAAATTATGAAGCGAGACAGAACGATGTTTTTTATCGGGAGTTTTCAACATTTCTTTAAGAATTTTTATTTTTTTTGTTTTTTTATAAAATTTTCCAAAAACAATTTCTTTTTTTAATTGTTGAAATTTAAAAAAAAAAAAATAATTTTTTTCCTTTGTAAAAAAATTAATTTTACTCATTGAAAAAAAAATCCAAACCTTATTTTTTCTTCAACGATTTGAATTTCTCAAAGCTCCATCCTTGCTAAAATTATTTTATTGTAAAAACTATAAGAGAGAGAGAAAAAAACGAACCTCCCCATCAAATCTCAAAAGAAAATTATGATATTTCGATAAAGATGCCTTATGTGAAATAGTGAGACAAGTGATTTCGTGGTTTTTAAGCACTTTAAACATTAAAGCCTCATTAAATTGTATGCATTCATCCAAAATCACATATAAAGGCTTATGATAAACGACTCTGGCAATTTGCAAAGCTTGTTTTTCAGGAGCTTTTTAATTGATTTTATAAACAAAACTTATGAAAAATTCAAGGAAAAAATCAATAAATTTAATAAAAAATTGAAAAACCATCCAAAGCCTCATTCCAATCATCGAAAGCTTCAAATCCCCCGAATTTATCGACTAAATAATGCAAGCCAATTTCTTCTAAGATTTTTTGTAAATCCTCATCTTTTATCTCTTTTTTCCTCATTTCCATGAGATTATCAGGATAAATGATCTCATCTCTCAAGGTGCCTTCAGGGAAATAAGGCCTTTGCGAAGCGAAAGAGATCTTTTCTATTTTCGGTCTTTGCAATTTGCCTTCTTTTAAAGGCCAAAGACCTGCTAAAATGCGAAAAAGCGCAGTTTTCCCACAACCCAACGGACCCATGAACATTGTATTCATGCCTGGTTTTATCTTTATTGTTATAATAAATATAAAGTATTCATATTCAAAAGAAACCTCAAAATCTAGACAATTCACTAATCTTAGGTTTTCTGGAGGAGGGGAGATAATTTCCACGTTTTTTAACTTAATAATTTCACCATCTTCAATGAGCTTTTTTCGATTTTTAATTAAATCATTAGATTATACTTTATAACTGTTTTTTTTATAGAAAAAACCTCTAAATTCGGCAGATTATGAGGGTCAATTTTGAGTTTTGGGTAGAATTTCTTAATTCTGGTCTCTTCGGAACTGAATTTCTCCATAGAAATCATGCCTTCCAATACGAAATTCGTATGTCCTGATAAACAAAAGAGTTCCCTTAGAGTCATGAGAAATCTGTTGAATGACTTTAATGAATAAAATTCTTAAATAAATCAATTATAATAAATGATAAAATTATTAACTTTTCTGAAATTTAACAAAATGAACGAATTTGCAGTGAGATCTCTTAAAATCATACTAGGATCATGTAGGATTTTGGCTAAATATTGTTCTTTTCTCCGTCCGAAAACTGGCAATCCCAATAATAAATATGCGCAAATAACAGATCCTTCAAAATATTTATAAAATCTATGAAATCTTTGATATTTCTTAATAAAAAAACTCACCGAATTTATGCACTAAAACCTCAAAAACCTTCAAAATCGCCTTTCTCATCGAAATCTTCAAATTCAATTGCGAAATCGCTTGAAAAGCCTTGTTTAATCGTTCTTTTTCTGTCAGATTCGCGTTTCTCCGATAAAAGGCCAATTGTTCGGCATTTTCATTAATATTACTATATAAATCCTTATATTCATATTCCAAATTCCGCACTTTTCCCATCATTTCCCCCAAAGGAGGCGATAAAAACCTTAAAACACAACCAGAAAACAAATACCATAACATAATGGCAATTGGGCCTTTCCACCCGAAATCAAATGAGATTTTCACAGTGAAAAAGATTATGTCGAAAGAATTTTTAATAGCATTACAAAGAATATCAGAAAAAGAATGGGCCCAACTATAAATGTCATCAGTAAAAGTCTCAATTGGATCGAAATTCCTGTTATTATTGAGGAAAGTGAGCTTTTGTTTATAAAAAAAAAAAATATTGGAATTTTCCATTATTTTTAAAAGAAAAAACATCATAAAAACAAAAGTTCGAAAAGTATTTGGTCATAGCATAACGAATGAGCTTCGTTCTGACATTAAGAGTGATTTTATGCTTCATATATTCGATATAAGAATTCAGAAAAGAGGCTGGGATCGCACATAAAGCCAAATTAAACAGCTTAAAAAGTAAAAAAATATTAATATTTCATAGAAATTTTCATTACTTTTGTTAGGAAATTCATTAGAGATCTATTAATCAAAGCCTTTACGATTTTACCATTTATATCGGCTAGATATAATGTTAGGACTGTTCTGGATAATAAAACCAAAGTAAAAATCATGATTTCGGTTGAATCTTCACGAGATTTTATTGAAGGGGCGATTATTTGAGAAATCCTGAACAATTTCTTAAAGAAACTGAAATCAAGAGCGCCTTTTTTCTATATTTATATTAGAAAAAATAGATAAAATCAAAGGAAACTAACTCCATGATGTTGGAGGTCTTTTTTGGAAATCGAGGAGTTTTCTAATTTTCTGAGTTTTATCAATAAATAGATGAGGACCAATATTGATCCTGTTATTATCTTATGCAATTAAGGAGGAATTAATTTATTTAATGATTTCATTAAAAAGAAAAGAAGACCTGTTTTCTTTGGAGGTTGTTATAAAATAGCCGAATGAAGAACTCTTGATAGGAAATCGGCTTCGAGAATAAGGCCATTTTTTCTATTATTTTGTTTGTCTTTTTTTGCAAATCTCAAATTTATTTAAAACATGATGACAGTATTTGCGAAAAAGCATAATGAATTTATGATTATTTTATTGAAAAAACAAACAAATTTCCCATTTAAAATAGTCTTTTAAATTTCGCATAAGTCTTAATTTTTCGCCCTCCTTCAATTTTTCAAAACCTTTCTCTCAATTCGCCAATAAATAAAAGTCTGATAAAAAATATGTTTCCCTCATCTATCTGATATCCCAATGAATATCACCAAATGTATATGCAAAGGTAACGAACATACGATAATAGATCGTTACCAATCCGTCCAATGCAAAACTTGTCTAAATTTTATGCATTTGATTTGTTATGACCTGCCACCTTATGACGATCGGACTCGGAATTTCGAATGCATCCTCTGCCGTGTACAAAATTGTGATCCCTTTAGTGAAATCACTCAAATTCTCATCAAACCATTCATTTTGCCTTCGAATCATCAAAAAGTTGAGCTTAATGAATATTTCGCTTTGACTAAACCTCAAGTGGAGGATTTATTGCAGGAACGCATTTTTCTGATGATTTTCTGCACGAAAATTAAAATCCAAAACGAAGACGATTTCCCTTATGAATGGCCAGCTTCTGAGGGTATTTCTATCATATATAATGGGAAGTTGATGCCAGCATATCATATATATTATCCTTTGTTTGTTCAGGCCTCACAAGAAGATCCTCCTTTTCATATAGGCTCGAATTCTTTATTGATAAAATTGCCAAAGGAAAATAAAGAGACATTATATCCGAAATCAGTGTTAGGAGTTTGCATTATTAGGAAAAAAGACATTAAGGAAGTGGCGAAGGAATTGGCAAAGAAGAATCCATTGACAATTGTTGAGGCGAAAAATAAGTTCGAATCGATGAAACAGAAGGATTTGGAGATTTTGACGTCATTTCCTATAAGAGACCCTATAACGACACAATTGTTATTCGTGCCGAGTCGAGGAATCAAATGCAAGCATTTATCATGTTTTGATTTGATGAATTTATTGAAATTCAATGCTTATAATCAAACGCCATTAAGATGGAAATGTCCAATTTGCAGGAAACAGGTGTTAATGAATGAATTGGTCATTGATTTGCATTTGCATGGGATTTTAAAGGTATTTTTATGAAAAAATCATTATCTTCATGTTTTTTATTTAAAAGGATATCAAAAAAGATCTTGTGGCCAAAAATTACACAGAAGAAGATATCAACAATATCTCGTATATTTGTTTTGATGAAAAAGGCGATTGGAAGCCTAAACAAGATTTTTCCAATGAATGGGGTATTATTTCATATTATGAAATTTTTTTCATCTATACTCTAGAAAAAAAGAACCGCAAAACTGACAAACCTCGAATCAAACCCATGAAACCTAACCGATCCACAAATTCCGAACAATCAGATCCTATAAAACATCCAGGCGAATCCTTGAATATGGATAATGCCAGCGAACAAAATTCCGATAATCATCATGAGGAAGTGATAATAATGACGGATTCCTTGAATCCGAATCCCGATCGTTCAATAAACAATTTCTCTAGTAATAGCAATAGACTTTATGCAGAGGAAATCACTGTGGAACATTGTGTTATGATACATCGAGATCTCATGAAATCCACCTCGAAAGTCGAAATGACCTCCAATGAAATTGTGGATAAAATTACCACAAAATTGAAGGAATTCAATGTTTTCAAGAATTTCTCTGATAGGAAGTTTTATGAATTCCTCATGCAAGCGGAAATCAATTTATATATCACTAGTTTCTTTGAAGAGGGTAAGAATTTATTAGAAAATAAGGAATTTGAAGATATTTGTGAGGAGGTCAGTAAAAGCGCATCAGCTGAAATAGTGAAATATGCTTTGGCCTGGGCCAATACTAAGGAAAATTGTGTGGAAATCACGTATTTGATCAGCACAAGAAATGAAAATCAAGGCTTCGATATAAAATTCGCTTTAGAATTGTTGATGATTTTTGCTTTTTTGATTTTCAAGAGGAGAATCTCCATAAATATCAATAGAAAACATTTGCTTTTGGCTTTTGGAGAATTATTGAATTGTCTATCGCAAAGATTGTTGTTTAATTTTATGATAAAAAGTATTAAAAAAAATTCTTTAGGGGATTTAAAGTTGTGCATTTCCAAAAGGTCTTGACTCTTTTCAGTGTGGTTTTACCTGATTTGAACTTTCCATTCTATGTCAGCAAATCGAGATGTTATGAGATTTATGAGAATCTCAGTGATTTCTTCGTCAGTTTCATGACACATTTGAATTTCGAGGATTTTAAACAGGTTTTTATTGAAAGCCATTTGCCACCTTATAATGTTTATTAATTTAATTTGAAAGAAATTCTCTTAAATTTGTTTTTTTTTTTAAAAAGGCTTTAGAAGAAGTGGAAGATAGAAGATTGGCTCGTCATTTCATCTATTATTTCGTCTTAGTTCTGAGGAAAAAAGACAATTCTTTGACTATGGATCGTATTTATGATGTCGTGAGCGAATGGGACATTAATAATCAAATGCGATCGTTTATGACAAAGGAAAGAATCAACCTGTTCACTGTGAATTTAGAAGAAAACGAATTGAAGAATTTTTCATATTAATATATAAAGAAATTGCTTTAATTTAAATTCTATAGAAAATAAAAATTAAAAATTCGCAATGTCTTCAAAAAAAAATGACCTCATAACTAAAAAAAAGCCTGAAAAAAGACAGAAAAATGATTCCGAATCTTTAGATTCTGAGTATAAGGGGTCTCTGGAAATGGCAACAGAAGGAAAAAAAGAGAAAGAACCAAAATCGCAAGAAATGGATAAAAAAAACAAGAAAGTTAAGGATCTTACCTTAAATATGGACGAATTCAAAAAAAAAGATGACCTCGTAACTCAAAAAAAGCCTAAAAAAACACAGAAAAATGATTCTGAATCTTTTGATTCTGAAGATAAGAAAGACAGGCCTCCTACCTTAGAGATGGACAAATTCAAAAGTAATAAACCTAAAGAAAACAACGAAGAAGATGAAGATGATGAAGAATCAGAGACATATAATACATCAGAAATTAATAAAAAGCCAAAAATGATGATTGTTTCTAATGATGATCCTAAGGAGAAGAAGAATTTGTTGTCTGGCACACAGAATAATCTTAGGAAAATGAGTGAAAATGGCAAGAAAAATTCGGTAAGTACCAAAAAAATGAATTATAATGTCTCAAAGAAAATTAATAAGAACGAAAATGAGAAGGAAGAACATGAGGACACGAATTTTCTTGAGAGGAGTAGGGTGTTTGAAAAGAAAAAAAAGGAAAATTTTACAAACCCTTTGGTGTTTGAGTCGAAGTTCGCAGATTTTCCACAAACCTTGAGGAGAATTCTAAAGGATCCTGAATTATCCCAGGGAGATTGGGTATATTATGAGAATCTTAATAAGCATTTGAGGAAGATGTATAAAGATCATGAGGAGCCTGTTTCTTTATTAGAGAATATAGAGAAATTAATGGAATTCACTAGAAATAACAAAACTATCAGTGGAAATAGAAAGGAAATTGATAAATGCTTGAATAATAATTATGGAAGATATAGAAACATAAAACAGGTAATAATATTTCATATATTAAGAAGAAAAGTTTTATCTTAGGATAACAATAGTTTCTATAGAGCCATTGGTATAGTTTTCTTAGAAAATCTATATCTCTCCTTCAGAAGCATCTCCAAAATCCATGAAAAGCATATCTATGGGATAATTGAGAGTTTGGATATCTCCTCACCCTCATATCGAAAACTATTGGTTTGTGATGGTTATAATCTGGATAATCAATTGGCTGCATTGTTACAAAAACCGAAATTTTTGGCGAATGTATTGTTGAAATTCCTTTGTATTTTCATAGAAAATAACTTCGAATTGCAAAACGATCTCTTGATACCTGAGAAGAAAATGTATAAAAAAATACTCATTGACTTTTTAGTGGAACAACTCAATGAAAACCCCATTTTTGATATAGCTTTGATAGTTTATATGAGATCGAGACTTTCAAGAAATCTTAATGATGATCAAAAAAGCTTGCTTGGAGTAACGAAATTCACAAAAGAACCGAGATTTCATTCTTTCAACGGGTTTAGTCAAAGCATTGCCATGAAGATAAATGTCCTTGATTTCGATTATAGTGAAAAGACTTTGTATACATTCGATAATATCGATGAAAGACAAAGAAAGGAGAATCCTGATAGTTTGGATCAAATAGATTTGGGTTATTATGACGGAGGATTTAAAATCCTTTACCCAATAGCAAAGGTTAACAGTTTCTTTTTTGATTTTTAATAATATTAAAAAAAACTATGGTTTAAGAAGAAATTTTCATTGAAAACACGATAAAATGAATGTTTTTAATATTTAATGTTATTAATGTTTCCATTCTTTCAATTAAACCATCAATAGACTCGGGTCGTCAGGTAATAATTCCCTAATGATCATGTCAGAAACCTTGATATCCAAGGTGCTAGCCTCTTCCAAAGGCAAATCCATATAATCATTAATATGTTGTTTGAACACTTGCGCCATTGTGTCGACTTGACTCCCCACCTTCACCAACCTATAATGAATTTCCTTCATATTGAACACATGCGCGATTTTCTCAATAGTAACTCCACATGGACATCCATCTTTCCAAATATAAGAATGAGGGCCATATAGGCTTCCATGAGGTGGAGCATCACCTATATGTATCACATATCTCAATGTAGGAGTTCCCAAAGGATTCCTCCATTTCATGTTCATTGCAGCTTCCCAAAGACCATCCATCACAGCTTCTGGCAAGTCGCCCCCTCCGCAGGCGTTTTGTTGATTGATAAATTCAAGGATTTCTTTTTCATCGCAGAGATTCTTTGATTGGATTACGTAGCTAGAATCTTGAGGAGGGTGGTCTCGGTAACATACGAAACCGAACTTCAAATCAATGGTTTCGAATTTCACTTTGTCCTTGATTTTCTCGATTAATTGTTGAATAGTGCTCTTGGTTTTGACGATATAAGGACTCATTGAGCTTGTAGTATCACAACAAAAGACTAAATCTATCATACCAGCAATAGGACCTCCTGGTAGCCCAATTCGAGAATTGCTTTTAGCTGGGAGATTCATGAGGGCTGCTGATTGACTGATAATAGGGTTTAAAATTGTTGGAACTGGTGGTAGACTAAAAAGAGAAAGATGGTCAATTTTAGGAGGTGTATTGGATTTTTTAGTTTTTTTGGGGATTTTTGTAGTTTTTTTGGTGGCAAGTGGTTTGGTTTTAGAGGGAAGGACTTTGGTTATGCGAGTGGAGCGTTTGGAGGGTGATGCTTTTGAGGTGGATTTGAGGTAAAGGAGGTAGTCTGAACCTTCTTTAATGGTGGCTGCCATGGTTTTAGTGCGTTTTAGTTTTTTTGGGGAGGCTTTTTTGGGTTGTTTCATGGTGGGTGGGATTGGCTTGAGAGCGGATTTGTGGATTGGTATAATAAAGAAAGTGTGGGGTCAGCTTATATATTGACATTAAAAAATCTAGGATAAAGGGGAATTGTTCTGATGTTTATGAAAAAGGATTGATTTTTGATAATGATTTATTATCAAATAAAAATAAAGAGAAATTTTCAATAAAAACAATTAAGAAAAGAAAATAAAAATGCTCTTTGTAAATTAAACTTTTTTGGAAAATTTGATAAATTCTGATTTTTTCAGAGAAAAAAAATCAAAAAAAAAAAAATTTAATTACAGCAAATTAAAAACAAAATAAATATTTTTAAGTTTAGATTCTTTCTTTTTCTAATATTCATAATATTCTTTTCCAAAACAAATTCTAAGCCAAACGTGTGATTTTTCATCATGTTTTTCTTTTTCTAAACTTCCCAAAATATCCTTATATTTCTCCTCAGGCTTCTTTTCCTTTACAACTTCCATGCATTGCTGGCAAAAATCCACAAATCCAAACCTTCCCTCTTCAAAAATTTTCTGTTTCTTAACCGGTCCAGGGCGGCAATTCAGGCAAATATATCTAAAACATCCCTGAATGTTTTTCAAGCAGACATTGCAAATGGCATGAAACTCTTGACAATTTTCTGAAAAGCATTGATTTTCACCCAATTTATATTCGTCGATTTCTTTTAAACCCTCTTCATTTGAGACTTGGATCCATACCAAATTATGAGGATGCAAAAGCCGCTCATTGCCGTTTTTTGTTTCATCAATAGTATCCCCACATTTTGCACAAAGCCAAAGCTTGCAAAAATGACAATAATATTGTGGACTCAAAGGAGGTAATTTCTCCTTACATTCATGGCATTCATCTCCCAATTTCAGTTCAATAGTCTTCACTAAAGTAATTTTTTCTTTCATTTTCTGTTGAGGAACTGCTGAGTAGATCTGACCCAAAATAGGCTCGATTTTTTGAAGGTCTGATTTGCGAATGCTTAAGGAAAACTCTGGGTGATGATATTTCACTTCTTCGATTTTCATCTGGTCTTTGAATTTCGCCTCTTTCTGAAGCAAAACCGTAAACTCAAAACTCACATTTCGACCCAACACTTCAATTTCCTTATTAAATTTAGGGCATTTCAATAAATCCTTCAGTTTCTTCGCCTCTTCTTTTGTCACTGCTAGCAAATCAACCTTTTTATCTTCATTTTTCTCCTCTTCTAAATTCCCATCCACAAGCGTCTGGATTTCGCTTTCGAGACTCTGTCTATCCTCTAATATAGACATTTTCCCCTTCTGATCCACCAAAAGCAGTTTCGGCCAACTATACGCATAGTCATATACTTGATCGAACAATTTTTCATCTTCTCCAATGAAAAATTCAGCAACATTCCATTTTTTTTCGGCTATCAATTGGCTCAATTCTTCCTTTTCTACTCCGAACGACAAACCAACAAGTTTCACTTTTTGTTGCCATTTTTCATTGTTTTTCTTAAAAATCGCCTCGGTTTCATCGAAAGTCTTGAAATCAGCTTCATTCCATCCAGTCCATGATTTTCTAATATAATCAATGAACATTATTTCATTTTCCTTATGTTTCAAGACATTTTTTTCTCCAGTATGGACGTTTTCAGCCTGAACTCCAACAAAAATGTCTCCTTTTCCTAATTTGAAATCCAGAGAAATCGGTCTGTTGGAGTCATAGTAACTGAAGCCATCATAGGGCTCAATATATTTTTGATATTTGTTAAATTTCGAATGGGCTTCTGTCAAATTTTCAGTGAAAGTCTTCACTTGAGCGATTTTCTGAGGATTTATTTTATTTTCGTGACTGAAGTTTCTTCTCTCTTCAAAATCCAATGCCCCATTCTTGAAATTAAACCTCTGTCTATGGTAAAAGGAAATATGGGCTTCCTGCAATTGGTTTTTGGCTAATTCGGTCCTCAAAACATCTGCCCAAAGCTCGATGCCTTCTTTTGGATTGAAAATCTCGAGCTCTTTCTCTAAAACAATGCTTCCTCCCATAAAACCAAATAGAGCATCTTCAAATTTCTTCATTTTTGCAGCTTCTTTTATGAGATAGTTCAGATACAACTTTGGGTTTGTGAGCTTTCTTCCTTTGATTTGGCCTTTTTCATCATACACCTTAAATTGTTGCCAAGAAATATATAACCCATATTGCAATGAAGAGAAATCTTCAGAGTTTAGAAGCTCCATGGCTTTTCTGCCAAGTAATTCTGAAAACAATCGGGCTTTTTTCTTCATTGCTTCTAAAGACAAAGCCTCCAACTTGGCCAATTGGATGAGTTTTTGCTCCAAATCAATCTCTTCTGGATTGCCCCGATATTCAACACATCCATCACTATCAGCCAAAACAACCAAAGGAGTATATGTATTTGTGCAAAAAAACCCGTAATTTTTCCAAAGGTTGCGTTCAGAATTCCATTCACCGAAGTAGAAATGCTCCAACAAACCCAAATTTTCCTCTTTTATGGTCTTTTCTACCTCTTCTTTTGAAAGATAGAAGTTGCAATTTAAACCCGCGATTCTGACCTTATTTCCCCAATCAATTTGGTGTTTTTGCATGAGTTCTTGGCATTTTTTAATGATCTCAAAACTTTTTTCATTGCTATTTTTTCAAAAAAAATTTTCTCATGAAACCAAATTTTTTTTTTTAACTTACTCTTTCATCCAAAAAACAACCAGAAGCACCTCCCCGGGCTTATGTTCCAAAGAAGTCTGCTCTTCATTCACAAAAAGCTTAATGATTTCTTTCATTGGCTGGAAACCATCACCAGGGTCAACGTTCTTCCGATATTCTGAGGCCAATTCAGGCATCATTTCTTTGAATTGATGCATTTCCTTACTATTTTCTTGAAACTCATCTTGGGAACAATCGTTGAAACGGGGGCGGAGGGATTTTTCTTTTGAAAAAGTGGCTTTGGAACCAGATTTTGTGATGGAATAGTACACATGTTCAAGGGCAGAGAGAAAAGAAGCCTTATGGGAGACGAGAAAGGGTAAAAGAATTGGCAAATGGCTTTGAACAGTTTTTTTATGAATATAGTTCTCCATTGTAGAAAATAATTTTGTTTTTTGGGTTTTTTTAAATAAATAAATTTTATTTTATGATTTAAAAAAAATATCTTAAAAAAATTTG
>Ga0302186_10002669_pt1 | contig 13546 bp, 6 predicted proteins | sample II_Bog_E1_2_FD_198782 | JGI IMG/M metagenome (GOLD analysis project Ga0302186, IMG submission 198782) | Peat permafrost microbial communities from Stordalen Mire near Abisko, Sweden - II_Bog_E1_1 | ecosystem: Environmental > Terrestrial > Soil > Wetlands > Peat | place: Sweden: Abisko, Stordalen... | reverse complement strand
AAATTACTTTTTTTTCTGCTGAATTTGGAAAATTAAAACTAAGGGTTTTCCACCTTTCGCTAACACAACCTTTTATCGACCGCTTCAAAAAAGCCCACCTAAAAATCAAAATTGGCGTATTTTCTCAAAGTAGTCCAGAGTGGGAGATGGACAAGGAATTTGATCACACTGTAGAACTGGTAGTATTGATGAAAACAGCCAATTTAGATTTGTAAGTAGTTAACGAGGAAGGGATCCTGGCTAAATATACGATCTATGATCTTTAAAAATCAGGACTGCTCATTAATCAGTCAAAGGCTTACCAGGTCAGTCTATTTAACAACGAAAAAGCAGTTGGAACAATCAAATATCAAGTCGATTGGATTCATTGATCATTTATCTCATCATGATCAGTTAGTTATTTGATTCATAGTTAACCATAATCAAAAGTAATTAGAATGTAAAATATCTGATAAATTATATTAAGTCTCGATTCTTTATCAATTCTTTGAATAATTATAAACAGTAGCAAATTACAATAATTTATGACAAAATAAGAACGCAAATGATATTCAATCATCATCTTCTTGTTCGTGCTCTTCCTTTTCTTGCTTGAGTTTTTGTCTCAACATTTAGAGAGTATTAGTATTATCATCATCAGAACTATCTTCGTCATCTAAAAATAATGCTGGAGGCTCATAATCACCTTTTTATGTATTTGAGTATAAGGAATCGACGGCAGGAGGCGTAGAAGGCTTTTCTTCTTTGGATTTTTGGGTTTATTATTTTTTTATTTTTGGATTGATATTTTGAATTTGAGGTGCCGTTTATACTTTTGTTACTTTTTAAGAAATTGGAGCTTCTTATTTTTGCTTTTTTATTTAGTTTGGATTAATGTTACCTTACTTTTGAGTAGCTTTGTTTTTTAATTCTTGTTCCGTATGTTTCTTGATTTAAAATTCTTTTTTCAATCTTTATTAATGCTATTTTTCAGCTTTAATTTGCTGCCTTTGCTTTTCCAACTCCTTATGATACTGTTTCTTCTCTTCCCTAATCTCAAGTTCTTCTTTAATCTTTTATGCTTTGATGAGTTGTTGATGAATTATTTGTTTATCTGAATTCTCCTGCTAAATGCTATGTTTCTATTTACAATTTCAATTACTTTTTTATTGATCTTGGTTTGCAAGATTTGTATTTATTGAGATATCTGCTGATTACTTTCAAGATACTAAATTGGTCAATGATTACTTTGTTGCTCAGCAAATTGAGCTGGCCCAGCTACTCTGCATATTTCTTGAGTTATTCTTCTACAGCTGCTAACTATTACTCGATTGATGTCATCAAATTAATATCTTATATTTAATGTGAGAAAATAACAGAATTGATTTGCTGAGGAAATAAAAAAGATAGCCTTGATTCTGAGTTGAAATAATAATATTTAAATATGAACTACTTATTAGATAGATGATCATTATTGAATTATTATTATGATAGTGGTGTTAATTTACAAGGAGAAGATCAAATTTTATTTAAATTTAATAATTATCTTTAATATTTTAGTATTTTACAGTATAAATTCATTATCATCAGGAATTCTATCAAATGAGATCGAAAAAGTAAAATTTGTACATGAAAATTAAGATTGCTTGAACACCTATAATAAACACTCCCAATACTCCTCTTTATTTTTGACCTAAGTTTGCATCAAGACTAAATTTAAAAATAGATACCTTAAAATTCCTCGAATTAAAAATGCAGTTGAAAAAATGAAGGCTAAAAACAGAAGAATTGTTTGTATCATTGCTGATTTAATAAAGCAAAAGGCTGTAACAGGCAAAAACATTGTAAGACTGTATCCGTAAACGCACATTAACTAAATAACTTTCATCTTTACATCAACCACTGAAACAAGACCTCCAAAGATTTTAACCAAAATAGCAATGATGTAAGGACAACCGAAAGCGATTCCATAAATCTATATTAAGGATTAATTACCAAGGAAGAAGCGACAGATATTTGATTGAAGTCAAATGTTGAAGATGAATCAGCGTAAAAGAAGTGTACAAGGGAACTAGCTGCAATGATGACCATGATCAGAGTATTGGCTATCCAAAAAGGTCCGTACAGATCAGGTTTATCTCCAATTACTTCACTAAAAGCAGGCCTTAGGATAATTGCGGACTTGATGCGAGCAAATATATCCTCTTCCTCAATATCAAAATATTCTCTTGATAGCTATAGGAGTACTTTGCGTGAAAACAAAAGAAAAAATCAGTTGATTTTTATCTTTTCTTTGGCACAGGTTATTCTTATTATTGATTTCCAATTAGGGATGTGAATAGGTTCATACGCTTTGATTAGTTAATTATAAATGTTAGATCGATAACCAAAAAACCAAAGGGAAAGAAAATGCCAAATGAGTTTATTTGATCAAATCTAATCCAAATTATATTTAAAAATTATATAGTAACGAGATATCGATCTTTATAAAGTTAGACCAATTGCTTCATTAACAATATGATTAATTATTAAATTCAGGAATTTTAATGGTGAATCCATCATTTATTTTATTGTAAGTCTATCTTTTTCCTTGATATTAGGATGGCAATCTTTTTTATCTTAGATAAATTATATATTAACTTTGAAAAGATAACGAAATCAGTCAAGGACTATAAATCTCCAGGTTATATTCTGAAGGTATTCTCCTCAGTGTCTTATTATAGGTCTGTGATTGCCCAGTCGAGCAGTTAAGTCTGGCCAGTCCTTAAAAGTTAGAATCAGTATTTTTGGCAGTCATGTTAACTGATGCATAAACGCATATAACCTTTGCTTGAATATTAAGACGAAAATAGTAATCTAGATGAGTGGAATTTGATGAAACTACGAATTGATCGACAACAAATTGGATACAATTTGGGTCACTCCATTTCCTAAGCCATTATGAACTATTGCCAACTTGGTAAAATAAAGCGTCACAAATATCGAACTCTATTTTATACTGAGTACTATTGATAATTAATTATAAATCTGCTTGATTGTACTATTTTAACTCTGCCAGCATTTGATTGCCCTTGGCAACACACTCTTAAGGATCGTTATAGCATATGATTCCTCCTGTTGATTTATCCATTAATTTATCGGCATTGGCTTGAGCATTAGTCAAGACTGTAGTCATCGTTTTATACAAATTGCTCTATTTAACCCAAGGCAAATTAGATTTAGTCGTTAAATAAGTTAGTCTATCCACGTAATATTGACTCGAAAGCAAAAAATTGGCTAGTTTTTATCGTGTTGATAAGATATCTTTGTTTACTAACGAGGCAGGAGTTTATAAGCCGAGCCATTTCAGATCTTAAAGTTTGGCAAAACCAATAGGAAATGTTGACAGCGTTCTAACGTCATCAATTTTGACCTGAGCAGGGAAATTATTTATTGCATATTTAAGCAATCCATTAACAGCACCAGTGCAGTCGGCCATTTTTTGCATGCTACAGCTAGCTGCACAATAGCTTTCCCCGCAAGACGAATTCAATATTTTAGCTAATTAGGCTGGATTACCACCAGATTGATATGCCAGAATGTGAACCTACCCAGTGATATTAGCTAGGGCTGAAGTTTTCTAAATTGACGTTGAAATGCTAATGAAAGAACCAAAACTTACACCAAATTTAGCAGCAAATGTGTTCTTCTCGAAATGACTATTAAATTTCAACTTCATGCTCAGGATAAGGCTGGCTCCAGTTTTAAATTAGCTTATAAATTTATCCCCGCATATTAGTCCAAATCTAGGGTTAGGACGATCAGCAGACCCATAGGCCCTTTGTCCATCCGGAGTTAAGGCTCCTTCTGGTCCGTACCCCATTTCTGTGGTGACTTCTGATTAAACAAACTGATAATAATTTATTGATAAAGAGTATTGGGTATCTTTGATTTGCTTCATGTACTGAACTCCAATATCAAGGCTAAACATTCCTATTCCTATCTTTGTCGACACATCAATTTTTGTTTGTTTTTATATTTCTGTGAAACTCGATCCTTGATCGAAGCGAACAATGCTTTATGTCTTTCCGTAAGGAGAAACCTTAGCGTTAAAGCATACAATTGAAGACATTTGCTATCTGTCTGTTGAGTAGCCCCTCCCAGGGCTTATCGACCCTCCAACATCAATGTCCTAAATGTTCTTGATATTTTGATTTTTGGATTCTAGGTCCAACTTAAATGCTTCAATCCCTCCGACAATGCATATCACGAATAATAACAATTTCTTCATTCGATTATTTTATATAATATCTCCTTAATTTATTAAAATGGTAGTAGACGTGATTAATGTCAAAAGGGAAAAAAAAAATGAAAGTGCTTGTATTTGGTGATAAGATCAATTGTAAGTGAAATGGCAATAAAATGTTAAGATTGAAATGCAAATGCATGGAAATAATGAAACCTTGATTATACTACCTTAACATATCTTTGACTATATTATATCAAACTATGAATTATAAACTAAGCCATATTATGCTATTTACGAATCTATTATTGGTGAAGGTGATAAGGCCTAGCTTTGAGCGTATCAATTAGAATCCATTGTGTTACTTTATCATGAACTTTGAGATATATATATTTTTTAAGATTTATCATATCCAATTTCGACAAGATAAACATAAAAATATCGATAATCTTTTTATTTTTGCAGCAGCTGGTGCATTTTTTATGAAATTATCGAATCCAACTCATTTCCTAAAGTTGATAATATTTTTTCTATGCTACCAAACTGAAGACTATAAATTGTGCTACGTATCTAAGATTTATATTAATTAAAGATGGAAAAGAAAGACTAACAGCCACTCAAGACTATTGTTGATACTTGTATGGAAAAATACGACAAGGATCACAGCAATACCCTCGATGTGCATGAAATCTCTAACTTTATGAACGATGCCGTCAAGCAAATGAAACTCAAGAAACAGATGACTCAAGAGTAAATTAAAAAGTTGATTTGCAAGTACGACCAGAACGGAGACCAAAAGCTTTCAAAAACTGAACTACTTGAGATCCTCAAGAGAGTTGAGAAAGCAGTCTGATTTCATCTCCATCAATCATGCCTTATTCACTATACTTTATGAATCAATAGTTTAGTTCTAGTTCAATTGATGTTTGTTTTGGCCATGAAGCTGGGCTCAAAGTTAAAATCAGATAAGTAAAACAAAGCTTTTTTTACTTAGTATTGTAAAAAATTTAAAAAACATTATATTTTCATTTGTATTATAATTTGATTTTTTCAACTTTTATCATCAAAAAATATTCAGGGCTTTTCATGTTATTTGGTAGCAAATACTGTCATACGAGCAAGGCATCGACATAATTTATAAAATTACATCGATTAATCTACAATTTAAAAAATTATGAATGATCAAATTTAGGAATTTTAATGAATTCCCTTATTTATTTTAAGGGAATTATACCTGTGCACCGATTTGGGAGTTTAGGCTTTTATATGGTTATTAGCATTTATTATGTAATAACCAAACCAAAAATCAAGAAGTAATTATAGGTAGACTTAGAATGGGTGGACTTTTCATAAGAAAGCGAGGAATAATCAGATTCGAACAACGACAAGCATCATCACCATCACCATGCGAAAGGCCACACAAACAATGAAAGTCTTTCTTAAAAATAATCGACAGCCAAATAGCTTGACCATAGCTCCAATTAATTCAGTAAAATTTATGTAATTTTAAGTCGAGCAACAAATCCGTCGCCTTGACGATGCAACAAATAAATAGGGTTAAATTTGGGTGCTACTTGAATCTGAAGATAAGCAGGTGCTTGAGAGAAAAGTGAGAGACTTTAAAGATGAAGAAAATAAAAATATTATCAGCATTTATAGAAATAAGGAAATTGAGGGGTCATGGGATTTTAAAGTCAAGGAAGACCTAATTAGAATTTGGATCAAAGAAGGAATTGATCCTATGCGTAAAATCAAAATTACTGTTTCTGACAGAAATTTTAGAAGAAGAGGAGGTGATAGAGATGATAAAAGGGATAGGGGTGATAGACGAGGCAGGGGTGGACGAGGTGGAAGAGGTCGGGGTGGTCGTAATCGCTAAGGCGGCGATGGCAGAGGAGATAGAAATGAAATAAAATAGTAAAAGAAGAAAATATATGTTGACAAAGTCACTGGACAAGTGCCCACTAACAAAACCGAGATTGAAAAACAATTGCTATAAGAAAAATCAAGTAAATATAAGATAATTGAGGACATTATACGAAATAAGAAGCTGTAAGAGTAGGAATGGAGTTAGGAAATTTTAGAAACAAACCAAAAGGTGAGGAGAAACTTGAATAAATTAACTAATTAAAAGAAAAATAAAAAGGTATAAAACAGGTGGATACAAAAAAAATAGAGCCCAAATCTTTCGATGCAAAACCTGAATATGGACGCAAGCCAAAAGAAGAAGTAAAGATGTGGTCTAGGAAATAACGTGAGTAAATCAAAGTAGAGCAAAAAGACGAGTCCAAATAAATCAACCATCAAAATGAAAATGGATAAAAAAAAGAGAAACCGTCATCAAATGTTAAAACCAAAGATGATGTCTAACAACCCCGCCTTGAAGGACAGAAGAAAAAAAAGTATTATGCTCGAGTTGATAATTTGGTTGAGACACAGAAAGTTTTCATAAAAGAGGCTGAAGTTGCTGATAAAAAAGAAAAGGGAAATTTGCTTTAAGATAACTGATATCTTCAAGTAGCTCATAAATTACTTATTTGCTTATCTATCTTCGCTGATTTTATAGTTGAAAGTCTATTTATTGGCATATCTGTAGATTAATATAGAGTGTGCTGCTTTAATATGAAATGAATGAATAAGTGATTGGGCAGCTAGTCGCTGAAATTAGTGCTATCAAATATTGATCAGATCAATGAATGATGACCTTTATTTGGGAATAGACAGGCTCGAATGCTTGGCAATAACTGTTCGAAGATAAGTCTCACACGGGAATCCAAAGAATTGTCACAAACAATAACCCCATCACTACTCCTCAAAAAGATACCCCCTAGAATATTCTGATTTTTTTCCTCCAAATAATATTCACTCAAAGTAAGTTTTGATTCCATCTCCTTCGCTGTCTCCTTGAGCATAATGGTGCTAAACATTTTTTCGCATTCAGGAAATAGTCTTTAAGCGAGTCCTGAATGTTCCTTTTTGAGTTCGACAGTGACATTGCGCTCCATCATTCTCAGCATAGCCTGAATGTAAAGCATATAATACCTGCACAATTAATTTTTTTGTAAGATCAGTATACTTAGCTTGATCGTGAACAATCGTCTTCAATTTAGCTTTAACTTCCTCTCTGAGTGTTTACACGAACTCATATCGAGCCTGCATTCTACGGATCCGGTGGCGATTATTCAACGCTGATTTTTAACTAAATAATTTGAATCCGCTTACATTTTTTCTTTGACTTTCTCTGCTTTGGTTAGTGCGGTAAACTAATGCTGTATCTTTTCTTTTTAAAAATTATAGATCTTGGCCCGTTCCTGATCAGCTTCTTCATTGGCGTTTTCAACAAGAGTATGTGCTCGCTGTTTGGCTTCAATAAGGATGGCTTCCTTCATCTTCTTAATCCTCTCTTCGATGTTGCCAGATACCATATGATGAGATAGATATTATGAAAATAATTACCTTTTAATTTAATTTTTGCGAATCGACAAATTGCCTAATTTACAATAATCATCGTATTTTATAAGATTAAACTTTAGCCTTGAACTTATCAGAATAATAGAATTATAATATATTGAAAACTTTAACAAATGCGTGAAAAATATCTTTTCGTAGTTTTAATCTTATTGGCTTTCGCAAATAGTATCAACAATCCAGGGATGCTAATAACAGTTCCTTTTCCACTATCCCCGCCGAGTTTAACTCTCAAATTGCCGCAGCCCATCAATGATACAGTCATTAGTAATTTATAGCTCACTGCAATTTAATTGAGATAGGTTGACTACAAATGGAAATTTTCAGCATCTTAAGTAGATGTTAACATCTCTTTTGCTCATATTTCTTTTGATTGGTCTTATAAAACAGATAAAGGAAAAGGATTTTTCACTGAGGAGGATCTTCGACTAATATTCTCATGGACTTTCAATATGACCAAATAAAGCCGCTTTCAAATTGTGGTAGCATCAACAAAAATTCACCCAGGTAAAATGAAAGTAACTCTTGGAGGAGTTGTGAGGTAAATTGTTATTGTATAAGTAACCAATCTTATTTTAAACCATGCTTCGATAATCTTTCGGGGAATTATTGGTAAATATTGCTTTATTTAGCCAAAAAGTTATCGGATGCGATTACAGATACTTCTAAAATATTGGGTAAAGACATAAGTCTTTATCATGATAAGTAAACTAACAAAAATTTTAATGTAAACACAACATTGGTTACAAATCCGTTGATAAGCAATCAAACTCTTTTGATTCAAGTTAATGGAGCCCCTTATATTGAAGGATAATCAAGTGGATATTTAAACCCTCACGAAGCTTTAGTAAAAAATAATGGAACCAAAATTCAAATACAAATTCATAAACAATTTGTACTCAAAATAATAGAACTGTATTTCAAGCTAAAAAGAGAAATTTCCTTGTCTATAAACATGATTGACATTACTTCAGTGGTGGATATTGATAGCTTAGGTCTTTCTCCAGTTTTTCCTGCAATGAGTTTGTTTACCGAAAATAGAGATGTTATTTTTGATGTTAAAGTTCCAGAAGCCAGCTTTGAATTTATTGAAAATAGCTTAGCTTTTACTGGCAAAGGATAAATAGTTGTATCAACTCAAGCTAAAAATGCTCATAATAAAATTCTTTACATGGATCCTGTGAATAGTATCATTCTTAATATTTAGTTGCTGCAAGTTTTCAAATTACTCCAATATATGGATCAGTTTTAGCAAGTGGTCGAGTAGAGCATGTCAAAATTATTAATTTTGTACCTTCTCAATCAGATATCGGGAAAGGATTAATTATCCCTGAAGCCATCAGCAAGTATTTTTCCGTGTTGATGTAATGGCTTACTGATGGCATAAATTTTGAATTAGAACGTAAGGTAAAATTAATTGGGTATGAGAATATTGTTGCTGCCCTTCATGGATCTGTTTCAAATGGATTAGTTTACAACTTGGATATAACTTTACTTTAAAAATCATGATTTATATGAAATAAAGATTAAACACAAAAGAGTAAATATTATAATTTGAAATATCATTTCAATTTTTTGCTTCCATTTTATTTTTAAATTTTATTCGATAATTTGTTAATTTGCTGGCGAATGTTTTATAAATCAGATAGGGCCATTGATTACTCATCAGAATCTTATTATTAACTCTCTTCTTTTCGGGGAGATTTATTCTGATGTTTTTTTAATTTGGCACGATAATGGGATTTCATGGTCTTTTCATTTGGGATTATCGTTTTATAAGCATTTTAAATGAGTTTAGATTTTTAAAACTTTCGCCTATCTTATTGTTCTTTCTCTTATAACTATACTCTTTTTCGCTTTTAGTTTTATATTTTTTATCTGATCTGCCCTTCAACTCTGGCTTTTTATAATTTCTATTCTTGAACTTGCTTTTCAAGTCTATATTATTGTATTTTTACTGGTTAAGTTCATTCCTCAGTTCTCCTACTGACTGATCTCTGCGATTTTCGGTGCCCTTCAAATTTTGTTTTGCTTGGGTGAGCGTTTCCTCAAGTTTTTTAATCTTTTAAATGCATAAGTCTTGCATTTTTTAATAATTGTCTCTTAAAGCTTGCAGATTATGCTCTTTGGCTCTCATCCGTGCTTTATCTACATAGAAATCAACTTACAATCTTATTGGAAATCTTAACTTTTCCTAACGATCAATGTCTGTTTGGCTTTATTTTCCTTTTAATAGGTTTTCATTTCTTCTTTAACCTTTTGCTCTAAAGTCGTTAAGGTACTCCTCAAGCTTTCATTCTCTTTTAAAGTTGCCTAATGCTAATCTTTTATCTTTTTCCGTGCCGCAAAATATTTTTCAGCTGCGTTTCTATGAATTTATTCTTGTTTTTTTTACTCATTTTTAAGTTGGTCAGCAATTTCTCTTTATTTATTTAGAGTTGACTCCTACTTTGATTTTACTTTTTTTACCGTTTCTTATAATTTACGCGCTTGTTACTGCATGAGGCACAGCTATTTTCCTTGATTAGCTTTAATTTAAACAATTTGCCTCTTTAATAGTTCTTCATAGGTTGGCTTATATTTGATCTTTACATCACTATATTTTCCACCATTGCTTAAAACATAATTGTTCTAGCGAAATATACAAGCAGGCCCGTTCTTCTTATTTCCCATTTTGCCGTTTTTACTGTTATGGATATTGAGCTGAATATAAAAATAACAACCTCATTGTTTATAATTTAACTATCAGTCCCAAATATTTTACATGGCAAATGCTTTTACAACTGTTGAGGATACTCCTCCATCAGCTCTTCCATTTTTAAGATTTATTAGGCATCTAAATATTCGTTGCATATGTTTTCTCTTTACATTTTGGTCACATTAATCCTTAGTAATCAATTGATATACTTTTAATCAAGCAGTGCAATATCGTGACGAATAATAGACCTATAAATATCCATTTATTTGTCCTTATGATCTTTGAGCTGATCCATGAGTTTATGTTTATCTACGAGTTGGGAGTTACATTCATCAAATTTGGATAGCCACGATAAGCGTTCTTTATACAACTCGTCAACTTTGTTCTGATAATACTCGAGTAGTTCTCTATCTTCATTGTGTGATGTTTCGACTTTGGACATCTTTGGTTGTTACGATGTTAATTCAAAATTAATTATTGATTTAGTTATGAAACCAAATATTTTATCAATATTTTGTATCGGATTTAATTTCATAAAAAAGTTCTAAAAATTATACAAAGATGTTGAATAGTAAATGTGGAGTAAATCATTATTAAATATTATTGTTCACACGTATTAAAAACCCATGGCTCTCAATTTTTTTTTCTTAGCTTATGTCATGATAATTGCTTCAAATTCGTAAAATTGTTATCCTTTTGGAGTTCGCTTAAATTTTGGAGCAATTGTCCTCAACTCATCATCACCATAAAAGCTTGGAGTTCGTTTTAACACACACAATAAATGTTCTCATACATCTTTGATTATATACAGTTCAGCAGGATTAATAAAGGTTGAGTGTCCTCTAAGGTAAACCTCAATTTTTCCAATGTTAGATTAGACTGAATATACGAGTTACATTCATCAATGTTCTCTCACCAATCAAATATAGTTCGATAGTAAATTTGGCTATAACATTCTCATTGATAATTAAGCTCCTAAATTGTATTTTGCCCAAAATATTGAATTAAAAATTAAAAATCCATTATAAGTACTAAAGACAATACTTAGGAAGAGAGATAAATAAAAATGCTAAATGTTGCTGACTGGGATGTAATCACTGTTAAATCAAGAATCCCAATTATTTCTCATATGGTTGCTTTTGCTGAAGAGAATTCAATCGATTGCCTTGTGTTAAATGGAGATATATCTTATTAATTAAATTCCAATGCTCAGCATCATTAAGCATTCATGAATATGCTAGAAAAGATAGCTTCTAAAGTTCCAGTTTTCTATAATCGAGGGAATCATTAGCATTCGCTATCGAGATACATGTTTATTTAGTATTTTTAGCTGTATGATTTGGCAAAGCTCAATGCAACTACAGTAACTATTGGCCCAGTTTCGTTGGCTCTTTTCGATCCATTTGCTGCATTGATACCAAGATTATTTCATTTTTTTACTGTGGAAGAGAGAAACAGTTCGCTAAAATACCTTACCGAACAATTAAAACAAAGTGAAAACAATAACAAAATTATTATAGGTATTACTCACTACCCACTTATTTGCAGTTATCCATGCGTAAAGCATTGTATTCCGGACCCAAATAGGAATGAAACAATGCCCCTTTATGCAAATTTAAAGCAACATTATTCTCTCATGTTGTAGTATCAAGTTCCACTAGTATTATCAGGACACGTTCATGCTTATTAGCGAACTTTACCCCTTACTGATGACTACAATTTTCATCACTCTGACTAAATACATGATTTTGTCTTTGAGTAGGATTCTAAATATTTTATCCAAGTTATAAATGGAATGGGCGGTTCTGATAAAGTTTTGTTTTAAAATTATGAGAACATATATGGAAAAGAAGTCGATTAATTTGTAGCTTATCATTCTGAAAATAAAACTGGATTTGGATTTATGGTCATCAATAAAAATTGGATTAACTATAGTCAGTATGCAACTGTTTCATCTGTAAAAATTGAACAAATTGACTATTTCTCAATTGATATAAAGAGGAAAAAGATGTCTTCGAGCTCCTCTTAAGATTAAGGCAAAATGGATGATTTATGACTCAATAAATTATGACTTAAAAGTATAAAAGGATTTAAACATCTTCAAAACAATGTCTTAAGTTTTTATTATTAATTTGAGTATTTATCAAAATAATGAGTGATTGAAATCATGCACGAGTAACGAGTAAGACAAATGGTGAGTTCATGTTCACTTTAATCCTCAATTATGCAAGTTTATTGCGATTGCACCAGTCGATCCATTTAAAGATTTCCAAGAGATATTGTTTGGTAATGAACAAATCTATTACACTCATTATTTATAAGGCATTTCTTATCTATTGAAACTTCAGTGAACTAGGAAGATAGCTTGTTGAAAAATAGTTCAAAAAATGTATTATGTCTCTCTAGTCCAAAGTAGAAATATGTCGAAGGGAAAGGTAGCTTGCCTCACAGTAAATGAGCAAAGTAAAGACAGCGACCGTTTGTCTTATTGATAAATATGTTTCTTTATCAATTGTATTGGACGTTTGCGAGACTAAATATAAAACCATTAACTTTGATATCATAGTTCCTGTAGGCTAAAAGAAAATTACCTTGAGTCCGTATTTCGTTGTTTGATGGTTTGTAGCTTTTCCCTTCATGATAAAACTGAATTTCTGTTCATAGTTTCTTGGCTTAGGCACAACTTAATTTGAAGTGATAGTTTTACAAGGCCGACCTCTTTTGGGAACTGTATATGGAAGATGCCGAATCGCAAAAGGTTCTATAGTATAAAGCTGATTTTTTTATATCATATTCGGAAGGGAAGAGGATACATCATTTTTCTTTTTCTTTTCAGCCTCCTCTTCTGATTCAGAATCTTATTCACTTTCCATCATGTTTTGCTATCTTTGAGAACCATACTTGATTGAAATAGGAGAGATTTATTCAATTGTTTAGCCTGTCAAGTTTGTCATTTCATATTCTTCAAAATCAGGAGTAAGATTGCAAATAAGTTTGGCATTCTCCTATTCGTGCCTTCCATGATCATTAGCCAAGTGCTTAATAAGGCTGGGATGAAATCTAAAACCAAACCCACAGGGACACGAATAAATGATTTTTGACTTATGGAACAATTTGTCTCCGTGTTTTTTATGATTTTTATGAACCATTGAAAATATTATACTCTATATATTGAG
>Ga0302186_10002668_pt1 | contig 13547 bp, 15 predicted proteins | sample II_Bog_E1_2_FD_198782 | JGI IMG/M metagenome (GOLD analysis project Ga0302186, IMG submission 198782) | Peat permafrost microbial communities from Stordalen Mire near Abisko, Sweden - II_Bog_E1_1 | ecosystem: Environmental > Terrestrial > Soil > Wetlands > Peat | place: Sweden: Abisko... | reverse complement strand
TAAAGCGATATCAAAGCAACTTTTTCTCGGTTTGGCAATATTACTAAAATTAAACTTCCTAAATAATATGACAACAGGACCAAAGGCTACTTCTTTATAACCTTCGAAAAACCCGAGGAAGCTCTACGAGCTTTTTCTGAGTTAGACAACAAAGTGGTTTTTGGCCGTATCATTCATATTAAACCTTCGTTGTAGGATATCGGTGCAATTATTAAGACAGGCAAGTAAAGTGCTTTTCAAGCGAAGATTAAGTAGCAGTATGGAGATGCGATAGAAGAAAAGTCCTCCTTCAAGAAGAAGCGCAAAAGATAAATGAGGCTGAAGTTGGACGATACGACAAACTGGAACTCTCTCTTTCTCAATCCCAACACTATCCTATAACGAATGGCCAAGAAACTCCACATCACCAAATCCTAAATATTGCTGTCCGACAATCTCGCACCCAAAATAGCTTTGGCAGAAGCAGAGGTAATTGAAGAGACCAAACAGTGGATGATGGAAAATGCTGTCAATCTCCAATTCATGGAGGTTGATCGCCAACTTTGCGAAAGAAGTAAAAAGACTATTCTAGTGAAAAATTTAAATTATCGAACACAGTAATCTGAACTAAGAGAGTTGTTTGGATTTTACGGTATTGTGGAAAAACTGATGGTGGCTCCAAACAGGGCAATCGCTATCGTTGAACTGCAGAACGGAGAGTTTGCTGAGAATGTGATGAAGAATTTGCAAACCCAAAAATTTAAAAATGCTTTTCTCTACCTAGAGTATGCTCCAGTGGGTATGATAAGTGAAGAAAGCGTGGAGGAAAAGATTAAAACATTAAAAAAGGAGACAGAAGAAGCGGAAGAGTTGAGTAAGGTTGTCTACATCAAGAACCTTAACTTTTAAACGGAAGAATCATCTTTATATTAGCTTTTTGAAAAAATAGGCCCCATCAAATATGCCAAGATAGTGAGAAGTAAGGAGGGCAAGTCTATGGGTTTTGGCTTTGTAGAGTATTAATCCACATAAAAGGCGCAGTAAGCAATCAAAAAATTTAATGAGCACCTGCTAGATGGGCATAAGCTTTTTCTCAGTCTTTCACGTAAGAAAGTTCAGAACGTGGAGGATATTAAAGCTTTAAAAGAGAAGATACATAAGGAAGAGGCAACCAATAATAAACTTTTAGTCAAAAATTTAGCTTTTCAGGCAACTAAAAACGAAATTACGGACCTATTTAAGGAGTTTGGATCTCTAAAGAAAGTTAGATTGCCTAAAAAAATGGACGGACAGCATCGTGGTTTCGCTTTCGTGGAGTTTGAAAGCATGGAAGAAGCTGCATTGGCTAAACAAGCTCTGAGTAGCGCCCATCTATATGGTCGCAAGCTTGTCATTTAATACGAAAAGGGATCTCAGCATTGATCGGATTTATACTCTCATTGATCTAACTATAATATAGAGTAATAAAATGCATATTTCAACAGTCCATGAGCTATTTAATGAGTCTTAATTCGTCACTTTTTTGTTGCGCCCACAGCCACTCTTCCTTTGCTTTTTTACGGTTATAAAGATTGACACAGTTCCACTATGTGCATTCCTGAAAATCAATTTTCTCAGAACTAACGCATTTTCGGCAGACTCTTTCAGTACTTTCACTTGCCTTTTAGAATTCACTACGTTCTTCCTCCAAACACTGAGAGCATATGAGTTCTTTTGGCATAGTTTTATGCTCATGCAAAAAAACTTCCTCCTCTTTCTTACTTCTTGAGAATTGGTTAACTGTTCCCCATTCATCGAGATTCACCAGAGAGATGAGAGCTCGTCTGAGTGGTGGAAGGAAGAGATTTGAGTAATAGTAGTTGAGATCAAGTTGATACTTTTCACGATGCAGCATATACTCAAAAAGAGGAATAGCACGATTTTTTATTGCGTCGATTCCCTATATAACAAGGTATTTAAGCCTTTCCCCATATCGAGGAAGGAGCATAGGGTCAATAGCTTCGAGTCGCTTTGCCGCTTAGCCATGAGCAGGCATGTACTTCGGGTTGTATTTTAGTAGTTTTACCTCCTTAGCCAAACACAGCTAATTTTATGATACTAATCCCTCCAATAATCTCTTGGACTCTTTCATCAATATGTTTTTAACTGCGCTGAGATCTTTCGTATCGATCATAGTTTTTAGAATTTGGTCCATAACTTGGGAGGTAAAAGGAATTCCATCTCTTCTAACAGTCTATATGCCTTTTCCCTCGTAATTTGGAGGCGAATCCTTGGACTCATAGCTTTTACCATAGTAGCGCTTTTTGGAAATTAGAAACAGGGACTCATACACTTTTTAGAACTTCATTTCCATCGGATAGGGGAACATCTTTGTAATTTCAGCTGCCAGATTCTTGCCTATTTAAAATGTTTCTGATATCTTGTAGTTTGGTAGATGGAAAAAGATACTATCTGTGTCTCCGTACAGCACCTTCCCCTTGTAAACTGGATGGCTGTTGAGGTAGTCGATGGATTTTCTTAGGCAGTATTTGGACACTTCGACTACTGCATCTGCAATTTATGAGCATGGCATTCTTCCAGTAAAGGTGGCTCCAATATAGCCGAATGTAGTATTCATGAACATTTTCAAACTTAATTGTCTTTCCTTTAAAATACTCTTAATACTTTCTTTGTGATAGAGTTTGCTTGAATTCTTGATCATAATGCGGGTTATGAGGAACTATAATAGAATCTTGGGAATAATGCCCTATTTCAGGTTTTTCTTCACGAAAGCCACCTTATTGGGAGTTATAAAGATGTAATTACTTAGGGCACGCACCATTTCATCTTCATCCTGATGTGTTAATAAGCACTCACAGATTGAATCCAGGTGCATTGACATCTCAGAAGATACTCCTAACTTTTTAAATTTTCCAGGTTTGAACAACTCTTTGATTGAGCCAAGACAAGTTGAGTAGCAAAGATTGTAAGCTATCATCACAGAGGGGTATAAGGACTGAAAATCAAACAATAACACTGGTCTATACTATCTAAATATATACTCGCAAAAGAATTCCTTCGGTGGTTAGAGGACCATTGGGCGGCAATCAAGTATGCTTTGACTGGAGACTTGCTCTTTTGTGGCAGACAAAGCGAGGTAATCATTTTGCTTGGTGGTTCGACAGAGGATGGACTCGATCTTAAATTGAGTACCCCTCTCCATCTGCATCAATTCTAAACTACCATTGATAAGAAATCAACCCCATACACTTTTGATTTTTCGACAATGCCACCGATCACATTCAGCTCATGGGCAACTAACCCGCAGTATTCCACTCTCTTCGACACAAATTATAAAATCGATGTTGGCGATTACCTTAGTTTTTTACAAAGATAAGCGTCGGTAAACTAGCTAATTTGTGTTCCATATAAATGTTTCACGACTGATTGCAGGGAGTAGCACCTCAATTTAAGTACTTGTTCGCAAACTCTAGTTATGCTTATATTCACCCTTCCTTTAAGTTCACTTTGTAAATACGATTTATGTCTTACGATAGGCTTTTTACTTTTAGCTTTCTTGATCTTCTCATTTAGAATCGACAGATAGTACGTGTTATCTTTGGAGGGCCGAGATGTTGCCAATTCCACAATATTGCCGTGGGTTAGATACTATCTTTTTAGGTAAGTCTCCTTGACAGTTGTGAATAGCAACAAATTTATGTGTTAGAAGATGTCTTATAAATCGTTTACTCTTGATAGACAAGCCATAATGTTTATTCCATTGACAACCCCCCTTTGAATAAGATATCCCATCCCTTTCTTTTACATATCCCAGCTCATAAATATATCTGGATCTACTCGGAATACAAGATTTATCAACAGAGATAAGATGCCGCGTTCATCTCCCACCAGCATAATATCATCAAAGAAATCACTGCATTGCATGTCTTTTGCATAGCGTTATTGAAGAATAGCCCCTCTGATGACTTGAACTGTTGATTGAGAGTTATAAAGTTCAAACACGATTCCAATAATTTGATGTTTTTCAGGATTGCCAATAAACAGATTATTTTATCGTATTTAGATTAATAGGTCAAAATTGAGAATTACTAAGTCAGTTAAAAAAGTATCCTAGAATTTATTGGTGGTAGACCCTCGATAATTAATTTTTTATTATTTTTTCTTCAAAAAACTCATGACTTCCTGAAAAGCTGGAGGCAATGGCATATACTCAAGCTCATAAGTTGTCATACCGAAGTCGCTTTCAGGTTTGGGACAATGCAGCTCAAAAAAATATGGGAGTTTAAGTTCGTTTTTTATTGTGGTTGGCTCTCTGTTGAAAAGTAGTGTATTTTTCAATTCTTTCTCTAAATATTGAGCCATTTTTTGTTAAACGAAAATACTATTTCCAAGTTTGTAATGTTGGTAAAGATCCTGAAGCTTAGAATAATAAGGTTTTTGATATTATACTATTCTTGCCTCCCTCACTTCTGTGAAAGAGGGTGCCGCCCTCTCATACTATACCTCAATCTCTTGAATTTCCTCACAAATCGTTTATTCTATTATTTTTTAATTATTTTCTTCGTCTTATTATGGAATGCATTTGCATTCTTCCTCCCCACATTGCTCGCATATGATGCATGTGCAATCAAGCAGCTTCTGCCTGCAAAATCTACAATCGCTGAAAAGAGATTTTGTCTTGAAGTCTGCAAGTTAAAATTTAAAGTTATTACGATATTTAACTGGATTACTCAAGCTTATTGGCCTTTGAAAGTATCTGAGTTCTGCTTTCTGCTAGCTAATTATTATTTTAATTATCATTTTAAATACCATTTTCATTAGCGCTCTCTTCGCTGTCGTTCTCTGAACTCTTTATTGATTGATCTTCCTCCCACTCCGGTAGCTATCTCTGCTCACCTTTTAGAAGCTGCTCAATAATATTGTTTTTTCTTGATTCGTAATATTTCCATCGATTTTGAGTCTTTTGTACAATCTATTCTTTCTGAGAGGCCACTATTTGCTGATAATTATAGCAGATTTCCACATCTACCGCTAGATGAGTAAGTGGCTGAAGTAGTTAAGCGTGTGCATAGGACTTGAGCATGGCAATAAAGTTAGGGCCGTTTTCACCTTTTTCTATGAAATTAATCCACAACGGATCTTTCAATCCCTGTTAAACGTCCTTTGTGCTCTCGATATTTTTAGTTAAGTCAATAACTCCCTCGAGGGGTTCATTGATCTTAAGTCTATTTCGTTTTTTCTTCTAGTCTCTCCAAATTTATTACAGAGCTTTCGTGACAGTGACTTTCATTTTTCTCATTCCCTGGATTTTCTCAGCTATTTCTTCATCTGAGCTTTCCATTTCTCCATCAGAGCTGTCTCTATTTTGATAGGCATTTAAAATGGCATGATAGTCAAAATCAATCTAAAGATAGCATGAACTCGTCTTGTGCAATGAATTGAAGCAGTCCGGCCTATCTATCTACAATTGTTGAAGCTGCCATCCTCTATGCACGATTCCCTCCACCAATTTCGAAGATATCTTTTCAAACAACTCCATGAAGGTTGTATTTTTGCGAAAGGTGAATCCACATATCTTCATCTCATTGATGCCGTAAATGTTCAGGTCAGAGAAAAAGTGCATATAGTAGTTGATATGAGCTTAGTAGCATTGAAATGCCTTTCCGCCCACCACTTTAGAACTTAGTAATTCGCGCAATTTCGGAATATAGAGGGGATCAAAAACAAATAGCTTTAGGAATGACTCGCGTTGAGTATGATATCCATAAAAATCAAATTTCTCTTAAATTTCTCCTCTATATAGAATGGGTTTGTCAGTTTTGAAGGCAGCCTGATAAGCTGATTCCAATTTAAGCATAATATCAAGCAAGAATCGCTCATCTTTGACTGCCTATCCATACTACTATACTTTGATGTACAAATAGGGGAAATATCCATGAACATGCCCACAACATTTTTCTCCATATTAATTTGTACCATAAAGGCGAATGACTGGTGCGACTCTAATCTGCTCTCCTTTGAAATTGAGTTTGTCTTTGTACAAAGGAAATGTGCTGTAGAAGGCGTGTCTGTCTCTATGCGGTAATTCAAGCATGTAGTAATCGTGGTTGAAGGTATATATGCTCATTTCCATTTCGTTGGGCTGATGAGTAGTATTTTTGTGCATGTAAAGTACGATTAAATATAACAAAAACCCTCCCTTTTAAATCTCATGAGTTTATTTAGTTTAAAGTTAATTTCAGACTAGTATTTGCCTTTGTTTGAAGAGATTATCACTAATTTCATAGATTTGAATTAATGATAAATGGATGCAGTTGTCCGCTTAAATTCAATAGTTGTGAATCATATATGAACATTTAATTCCAGCAATTGCAATTTCCTTTTTTTAAAAATTGGAATGTTAATTTGTGTTAACGCTTCAATTTTATTGTAGAGATGAGCCTTAATAAATTAAATTGGCATGGACTTTCTTAGAGAGTTAGTAGGCGGACCCAAAAATAGATTCAAGGAGCATGGGTACAACCTCGATCTAACTTATATCACTGAGAGAATCGTAGCTATGGCTTTTCCTGCCTCAGGCATTGAGAAATTATACCGCAACTCAGTCGACAGCATCAAAGAGCTTCTTTAGACTTCTCACCAAAACAAATATATCACAGTCAACATTAGTGGCAGAGCTATCGAGGAGGGAAAACTCATGAATGTGCTCAATTATGAGTGGTAGGATCACAAAGCTCCACCTTTTGATACTCTTTTCATGATCTGTCAGCAAGTTGCAACTTTTCTCGACTAGGATGAGGAACGGATCGCAGTGTTTCACTGCAATCACGGCAAGGGAAGAACAGGAACTATTATTTGTTGCATCTTCTTATTTCTCAACGCATTCAAAGACACAAACGAGGTTATGAAATTTTATGCCAAGCGACGCTTCGCTTCTGATGGATACGGGGTTACACAGCCTTGCCAAATACAATATATCAGGTATTTTCAGGCTTTGCTTTAGAAACCTCAACTGTATCCTAAGATTATTACAATCAAGAGTATAGAATTGAGGGGTACCTTCGCCTTTGATCAACCATATATTAAAATCTATCGATTGAGTGGAAAATAAATTGCCTATAACTCTAGAGAGATGGGAGATAAGTTCGAACCTGTCGAAGACAAACTTGCTTTGCAGCTAAAACAGGAGGTTAACTTGATCGGAGACATAGCAATTGACATAAAGGACAACAAAACGGTCGGTCACAATCTCCTCATCAGCTATGTTTTCAATACAGCTTTCATCGACTAAAATTAGTAAATTTATCATAATTTATAACTCTTAAGGTCAAACTAAAGGATCTATCTCCTCTTGGAAAACAAAAACTGCCCAATTTTGGGTCTGATTTCCAAATCCTCATCGAGATCGAGAAAGTTTGTCAGTGCGCAGAAAAACGAAGTTTGACCGGCTGTAATAAGTGTAAGGCTATACTGAAAACCGAATATGAAAAGTGGCAGCGTATCGGTAGTATTCTAAAAGCTCGATAAAACTACCTGCCTCGGAGTGATCGACTCTGCTATGGATCAAGTTCATTTTGATCAAACTTTCTTATACTTTTGATAGAATATTTGTAATAAATTCTTTTGTCCTAAGTACTGAATTTTAAATTTTAAAATTGAAAAAATAAGATTGATACTAATTAATGTATTTATTCTCATCATTATAATAGAAGGAATATATGGAATGCCAGTAGGTTAAACTATTTAAACAGTTTAACCAAAAGTAACTTTAGCAAAAGTATTTCATCAAAGGTCAGCCAAGAACTTCCACTATTGATAGGATATTTACACTATCAATCAATTAAACTTCCTACAACGGCAAAACAGATTAAATGAAATTTCCCTTACCAAAAGAAAAACTTCATTCCACTTTAAAACCACAACCCTATTCTACAACTCGGATAAATTCAAGGAAGTTAAAATAGCAAGAGGCATTATTCGAGCAAAAGAGTGAATATGATCAATTTTAGGATCAAAAATAAAAACAAAAATAGTAATTGACCAGAGAGTAGTTAGATGATGGCAATGAAACTATCCTTTTGACTGTTAACCCCAAAGATTTTCACAATTTTTCGGGATACTACAAAGATTCTACAAATCGTTCAACTCATATATGCTTTAATCAGAGTTAAAGTATGGCTAACAATACAGTAATTATGAAAAAAGGCCGTAAATCCTCACTCTTTAAGCATTATATAGTCAATAGTGGTTGCAAAAATAGTATTTTTAATCCTAAAAAAGAGAACTCTAACTCGGGATATAAAAGTCAATATTTAAGCTGCAATAACAGTCAATAGAAGGGTTCATTCATAATAAAGAAAAAGCATAACTAACTGATGGCCAAGCTCAAACCGTTAAGACAATAATCAAAGGTAGCTAGTCTTAAAGAAAAGCTAAAGCATATCATAAAACCATAAATAATCGTGATTTAAAGTGGAGAACATCTACGAATCTGACTTTAATCCTTATTGTACTTGTATAGTTGTGATAATATTTGTATATTTGTTAAAGCTATATAATAGGATTTAACCATCTTTACAATGGGTGCTAGGGAAGAAACCATAAGAATCAGCACTTTCTTCTTTTTACTTTTCACTCCTTTTAGCTCTTATATGACCATCCTAACTCACATCTATGAGACTGCACACCTTTCAGCCATTGGACCTGCTACTCTTTCCTGCAATTATGTGGCATTCATTACTTCTACCTTTGTGGCCCCTGCCATTCGATTACCCCTTAAAGTACAGTTAATGATTGGAGCTCTTGCATACACATTCAATTATTCTTCAGGTATATATGCATCTATGACTGATGAGCCAGTCTACAAATATCTCATTTCTTGCTTCGGATCGACAGTTGCTGGACTTTCCGGAGGCTTATTGTGGGTCAGTCAAGGGAGATATATTCATTTAGTCTGTAAAAAATATGGAGTGGTTTCACGCAAAGGTGAAATGTATGGCATTTTTAGTTTTTTTTATTGTCTGTCGAATGTCAGCGCTGGACTGATAACCACTTTTGGATTGGGATTTTTCGACGCTCAGACTTATTTCTTCATTATTACAGCTTTAGGTATAATATCAATATTATTTTGCCTATTTTTTGTTCGACCAATATCATAAGGAGGAGAATAGTCTACACATCATCAGCCTGTCTCCAATTAAATAGGAATAGAAAGCAGTCATTAATCCCTCCTATAACTGAAAGAAGTCAAGCCCTATCGTATTAAATAGACTCTTATGAAAGTCGTTTATTTTTTTCCAACAATGTTTAGTGTTCTTCCTATTTTGATCATCGATGGAATTTCTCTTGGAATTTATTCTTCAGAGATTACTCATCTTATTCCCTCTTCAGTCCCAAAAGATCTATTGAATAAGTATGCTGGATATAGTATGATTTCACTTGGAACTGGATCAACCATTGGAGGATTTCTCAGCGGAAAGTGTGCTGATAAGTTAGGCACCATTATTTCTGGTAGAATGGGGCTTGGATTCTTCCTTTTGGGCTGTGGACTTTTTATTACCGCAGTACATGTCTAAAACTTTGTTGTTACGCTTATAGCTGCCTTTTAATGGGGTTTCTTCCTGTTTTACATTGAAGGATGGATGTATTCAGTCTGTTCACGACATTTTGGGGGAAAATCTTAGGCGTTTTCAGTAAATAAACAGCTTCACTCTGTTTTTTTCCTTCTTTTCCAGCTAATTGTAATTTATACTGGAAATGATATCCCTCTTTCATATTTGGTTGGGTGGCTGATGCTGTTGTCCATGCCAGCATTACTTTTAATTAACAAAATACCCAAACAACTCTCAAACAGCGAGTGACAGGTGATGTAAATATATTTCATACTTGCCAATAAATATACATTTTAAACCAATAAAATTGAAATTGAGAAGAGTTTGTATTATTATAGAAATTGCGATGAAGGAAAATATGTTTCAATCAAGAGAATAGTTTCTGCTTACATTTATATTTTGTATATATTTGTACTTATAATCGATGGAAGTTTCTTTATGATTATTATTCTTTTATCGAACATGGGAAATATTCTAAATGCATCATCGGATCAGCCCAACGACCATACAAGCTTATAATTAAAAATAATCATTGACCTCAATAAACCAGTTCATTAGGAAGTGAAGCAACTCCTTTCCTGGTCGCTCCAGTAGATTAGGGATATCTACGCGCCATTTCGCAAAAGAAAAAGCTCTCCACTCCTCACCAGATCTGAATTTTTACGTTTTGTACGACTATCTAGAGTCGCAGCTTTTCATATTTACGATTAACTGTGCAAAAATGGTATTTTTGTTATCATATAGATATGATAAATGCATTTGAAGTGATGGCCATTCTCATAATGACTGCCTTCACAACCTATACCTATAAAGTACAATGTAACTCTTTGTTTAAGTAGTCATGTTTAATGTTTTCGATTTATTGTCCACCAAAACCTTAAAATTTTCAGACCTCATTTTAATGTTTAAATCAGTTGTAAGAGGATTTGCCTTTTTGACCAAACAACCTATGCCTAATGTTCAACTACTTTAAAAATATGCCATCACGATCTTCGCTAGGGCCGATCTTAACAATGATCAGATTCTCTCACTTCCATAGTCATTATTCCTTTATACAGAATTATAGCCTGGTTCCAAGAAAATCGTGATGCTTCCTAAATGTTTAAGAGATTTGAACCGAAGAGTTACGGCAAAGAATAGTACCAAATTTTTAATGGTTTTTGTCCTTATAAATAAGAAGAAATTGATTTGCTATTAACTAGAGTTAAGAAATGTCACAATAAATAAAAGTTGTAAAATTAAGACTATCAATTACTGAAGTTTAGTGAAAGGCTTCCACGAAACGTATTTGGAAATAAGGAAAATGTATTTTCTTTGACTAGTCCTCAAGTTGTGATGGGCAAGAGCAAAACATCCAGAAATGATGAAGAGCACAATCAAAGTGGATTTATAAATAAAAGCCAAAAAATTTCAATTTTTCATCGAAAAAGTAACTCCTTACTTCCCACCAATGAAAAAACAAGTTAAATTAAGCTTCCTCATTTTAACTCAAATCTAAGCTCTTATGTTCAATCCTCAGAATGTACAGCGAATACAAAACTTAAAAAAGGCCATTTCAGCAATATCATAATAATAGTAAATAATTTATTATTCAGAAGGGAAGGACTATTACAAAGCGTTAGATTTTCGAGCTGAGGGATTATTTTGATCGTTTGTCTGGCGGCAAGTAGGTAATGTTGATGTAAGACTTCATTGAAAGCTTCAACCAGGAAAAATATAATCACATGAAGAGTGTGGCTGCAAGTTTATATAACTTTTTGGATCATGGACAAAACGGAAGAGTATCATTTAAAGAATTACTGTTGAAGCTCTACCCTAATCTTACAGCTCATCATATTATCACAATCGACCGCTGGTGTGGATAGTACAATATCAACTTTAACATCAAAAATTAGATTCACTTCAGTCAACAGCGTGATTAAACCAAAAAAAGAGTTCTACCAAAATCCTGCCTACCGCGATTTAAAGAAATGTTTATGTTTTATGATAGAGACAAGAAGGGATTCATCAATTTGGATGACATGAGAAAAGTCCTTAGTGAGGTATGCCCATAAAAGGAAATATTGTAACTCTTTTAAGAAAGTGATAAGGATAGAGATGGCAAGTTAAGCCTTCAAGAGTTTGCCAATGTGATCCTGCCTGTGGACCTCTAGATTGAAGGCCTTCAATGATATAATACTTTTATATTGACAATTATTATTTATGTGGACCAAACAAATCTCTCGAGGCTTCTTAATTTTTCAACTTAATCTACCAAAAAAGTGTCACTCCCCGAACTTAAGTTTTCCTACTCCTCTTTGGAACCAGTGATCAGTAGCAAATTACTTTAAATTCATCATAAGAAGCATCATCAAGCCTATGTGAACAATCTTAATGCTGCTCTCGATCAGTTTGAAGGTACTTTGCATTTAATCAAGAGGCCAAGGCTAACTTTGACTATAACAAACTCGCATCTCTTTGTCAAATAATAAAGTTTAATCTTGGAGGACATGTGAATCACTCTATTTATTGGGAAAACCTTGCTCCAATTGAAGAAGGCGGAGGTGAATATCCTACATCAGATTCACTCTTCACTCATCAGGTGGTAAAACAATTCGGTTCATATGAACAACTTATTGATGAGTTTACCAAAAAAACCGTGCCTATTCAGGATGGGGATGGCTTACTTATGACAACACTGCCAAATCTCTTCGGATAATTGAATTGCCAAATCAAGAGATGACTGCTCCAGCAGGACAAACTCCACTTCTCTGTATATTATACTTCATGCAGCAATTGATGTTTGGGAGCACGCCTATTATATTGACTATAAGAATATTCGTCTGGATTATGTAAAGCAGATATGGAAAATTATTAACTGGAAAGATGTTGAACGTAGATTCCTTGCCACGATACCCAAAAAATGATTTGAAAATATTAGTCATCATCAGTATGGTCATATTCAATCAAATTTAAATCCACTGTGAATGGCAACAATCCCGTCTGTATAGTTTGTGAATCCACAGTCTTTAAATCCCACTTCTTGCATCATTGACAGCAGTTGTTCTTGTGTTAAGAATTTTTAAATACTTTCGACTAAATACTGATATGAACTTTTGTCGTTGGCAACTAACCTTCCAATTTCAGGAATCAATTTAAAAGAGTATTGATGGTAAATCTAACGCAGAATTTAATTTTGAACTTTGCTGAATTCAAGACACATGAATCGACCTCCGAGTTTTAATACTCGTTGAGCTTATTCGAGAGCATTTCTAGTCCGAGGAACATTTCTTAATCCAAAAGATATCGTATAAGCGTCAAACATTTTGTCCTCGAAAGGTAGTTGCTCAGCATTGGCGCAGACAAATTCAATATCTAAGTTTGGATTTTTGTACTTTTGTTGCTGATATTCATCTGTGCAGCCCGCTTTTTTCCTTCTTCAAGCATAGATTCGTTGATGTCCAGGACTGTCAATTTTATATCTGAATGATAACTTGTATACTACGGTAATTGTTTTTTTCAAGAATTTTGAATGCAATATCACCAGTACCTCCAGCAACATCAAGAACTTGTAAAACAGGTTTGTCATTACCATGATGAGTATACACGCCAGCAGGTGAGAGATTGCCAAGCTCATTAACAAATTCACTTTTCCAATATCGGTGAATGCCGACAGACATGAAATCATTCATGAGGTCATACTTATTGGCAACAGAGTGAAACACTTGATTGACAAGAGGTTGCTTATTCTATGTTTCAACTGCTAAAAAACCAAAGTGGTTATCTTTTTTTTACGTTGAAAAGCATGGACCTTTAAAATGATGAAAAATGTTTTTGAGTTTCAATGTAAATTTCGCGTGTGTAGAAATCATAGTTAATATTATCTTTTCAATAAATCCAAAAAATTAATTGTTAAAATATTACTATCCTATTCAAAATTAATTAATAACAAGACGCAGTAATGTTTTAAAGTTTAGA
>Ga0302186_10002667_pt1 | contig 13547 bp, 16 predicted proteins | sample II_Bog_E1_2_FD_198782 | JGI IMG/M metagenome (GOLD analysis project Ga0302186, IMG submission 198782) | Peat permafrost microbial communities from Stordalen Mire near Abisko, Sweden - II_Bog_E1_1 | ecosystem: Environmental > Terrestrial > Soil > Wetlands > Peat | place: Sweden: Abisko... | reverse complement strand
AATATCACCTCCTTCAAAAATTATGGTCCCCCCCCCCAAAAAAAAATGTAAATTTATATAATTAAATTAAATTTTACATTCTTAAAATTTTCAAAATGATTGCGTTGCAGTCCTCTGCATAATATAATTCATAGATGATCTTTATAAAAATTCGGAAATTGTCCTCAGTCATGTAATTGTTGGGGTTGGTGCTAAAGCTCAAAATCTTCAAATAGGATTTGAAAGTTTTCAGAAAGACTTTCTATCAAAATAAAAAAAAAACTGCCTCCTAAACTTTTTCACCAAAAAAACCTGAACAATTATCTTTGTGATGGGATCAGTGAAATTGTTGGCTTTATATTGTATGACCAACATGCTTTTTTTGGATTCTTTGGCTTCCTCGTTGCTTTCTAAAGATGTGCTCATGGATAAATAGCTTTTGGAAGGCGAAATTTTGTTTTTGTCTTTGGTGGTTTCGAAAATTTGTTTCAGCCAGGTCAGTTGAAGCAAAATGAACCAATTTTTTATTTTATTTTCATTTTTCGTAAAATGGAAAAATTCCTTTGAAAAAAAATTAAAATTTCTTCTCTTTTTTTTTTTACTTTCAAAATCAGATCCTCCATACCGAAAATCGGGGTGTTTTCCTTAATTAATTTCATCCATTCTCCATTTTTTATTTCCAGCAGCTTTTCTTCCTCCAAAAATAATTTGGTGTTATCTTGAAAAGGAAGCACGTTTAAGCCTTGCAAGTTTTTTTGATTATAGAGGTTGAATTCAATGGAGATCAGGAAAAATTCATGAAGTTCAGTGGGCAATTTCAAAAAATCTTTCTCTTTCTCCATATTTTGTTTGAATTCTGTATTTTGTTTGGATTCGCTATTTTGTTTGGGTTCGGAATTTTGTTTCGCTTCGATATTTTTATTGGATTCTATATTTTGTTTGGATTCTGATTGTTTCAAGTTCTCGTAATTTTTCTCGTTGATGAATGCGTCAATGATCCTCAACAAAATTCCAAAACTGCAAAGTCTGATCTCTTTTTTCGTGAAGAAATCCAATGTGTAATAAAACAACGAGTATATCTTTATGCCATGGTCCACAATTATATTTTTCAGCCGTTCTTTATCCAAAGCATCGAAAAATTGCTTCAGTACACTAAATAAACTCTTAATTTCCTCATATCCTGAGGTAAGTCTGAATTTAGAGGGATGGAACCTATTGGAGAATAAGAAAAAAACCAAAAAAATCAAAAAAATTAGAAGATTTTTCCTTGCCTGATAATAGAAAAATAAAGAATATCAAAAATCACGTAATTGTATCCGTTGAAAAATTCAGCTAAAGCCTTGGGACTATGTTCTTGCTGTTTGTATAGGCTTTGAAAACATTTGAAACGCTTGCTCATTTCTTTGTTGGGGTTGTTTATTGATAACAATTGTTTATTGTAAAGTTCGGAAGGGTCTTTATTAGCAAAAGGGAAATTTTTCATTTGGTTTTTATTCAAAATTAAGGTTTTCTTGCTTTGAAAAATTATGAAATTATGAGAAATCAATTCTTAGAGTTTTTTTCTTTGAGTTTTTAATTAGGATATTTTTTTTTACAATGCCAAGAATTATTATTAATTTAACGATATATTTTTTCTTTTTCTTAGGAAATTTTTTTCTGAGGCATACAAAAAATTAATTTATGTGCAAGTCATTTCATTTTTAGTTAGAACATTGTTTTATTTAAGAGTAGAGAAGAAAAGATCTTTCAAAGTTACGAAAGATTTTTAAAAAATGAGTTTTCTTCTTTAAATAAGTGTTATGACTTTTTTTTCTAATTAATGAGGTTCTATTAAAGTTTTATGCATTTTGTTTTCTTTTCATAAGCTCTTTACTAAAATTTTAGGTTTTCTATAAACCTTTTATATTAGGGAAATATATTGAAGACTTTCAGTTTTTTAAGAAATTTGTTTTGATGTCATGAATTTTGCATTATTTGTTTAAAATACTAAAATAATTAAGATCCTAAAAATAGATTTTTTTCTAAAAAAGTTTCTTTTTTTTTCTAGAAATTTTAAGTCCCATCTCAATTTACCTCTCTCATGCCTGATTTGCCTTAAATTTTGTACAAAATGAAATTTTCTAGAAAAAAAAATTTCTAAATTTTTCAAAAAAAATTAGAAATTTTCTCGTTTTTTAATTTCCTGTCGTTTAATTGGTCACCTAACCCTTAAATATCCTTCCATTTTTGTAATACCCAAAAAGATTTTCATAAACAATTCACAAGACCCCCCTTTTTTTAAGCACATCTAATTCCCCATGCTGAGCAAAACCAGCCCAAAGTCGTTCTATTCCACCCTCTTTATGCGTGGCACTGACACCCAGCTATTATCCTTGGCAGCCCAACGTCGTTTCCTATCTTTTGTAGAATCAGACCCAATGAGTTCATCATTTTTGATTTATAATTCTAGCTATACCACCCGTAAAATTCAAAATTGGAAACGAACACTGCCTTGGATCAAGCCTTACTATGCCATCAAATCCAACCCTATCATGCCATTGATTCAGGATGTAGCACGTTGCAACTTGGGCTTTGATTGCGCCTCAAAGGGCGAAATCCAAAAGGCTTTGAACCTCGGGATCTTTCCCAACAACATTGTGTACTCTAATTCCATCAAAGAAGAAAAAGATCTCAAATTTGCCATGAAGAATGAGGTGTTGTTGACCACCGCAGATACTTTAGAAGAATTGGTGAAGATACAAAAAATGCAAGAGTCACTCAAGGTGGACATGAAGATTCTTTGGAGGATAAGCATCAAGGAGGAAGAATCCGAGAAGTTGTCGACTGTCTTTTCGAACAAGTTCGGAGACGACATCAAGAACCTAAGCGAGATCAAACAAAAGTTCCAACAAATCAAGAACATGGGCATCACACTTCATGGGATTCATTTCCATTGTGGATCTGGACAACATGGTTCAGCTTCCTTCAAAAAGGCCGTGGATATGGCTCGGGCTTGCATCACAGTTGGTCGACAATATGGCCATAAAATGGAGATTTTGGATTTGGGCGGCGGTTTTCCAGCTGGGGAGTTGGATGAAAGGACAATTTCAGCATTACAAGTCACTCACAAGGATCCTTTGGGATATCAGGTCATAGCAGAGCCTGGTAGACACTTTTCTTCGAATTCATGTTATTTGGCAACAAGGATCTTAGGCAAAAGAATCAAGAGCAACAAGATGTGTTATCATGTCAATGATGGTGTTTATCATAGTTTCAATTGCGTGTTGATGGATGGAGTGTCTTTTGAGAATCAAAATGATCAGTTTTATCAGAAATGGAACTCAGAAAAAGAGGCACAATTCGGTGCTGGCAATGGAAAAATGCAAGGAGCTTTTGGTAGCCTTTTCGGAATGACCTGTGATGGATGGGATATCATTTGCAAGAATCTTCAGCTCCCTGAAATGGAAGTAGGTGATTGGATCGTTGTTGGAGGTATGGGATCTTATACCTATGGACCCAAAAGCGCTTTCAATGGAATGCAAGCATTGAAGAAAATTGTGGCCTGGAAAGGAGAAATCGAGGAGATGCAGGAGGATAAGAGCAGAGAAAGCCTAAAGGAAATTGGAGTTGTCGGAGGACAAAAATACAGCTTGAATGACAAATTCTCCTAAGTTCAATTAATTATTCTTGTTATGAGGTAACAAAAAACATGAGAAAATCTATAACTTTGCATTTAAAAAAAAAAAAAAAATCAAGTTTTTTTTTTATTTAAATTTTAAATTCGGTCTTATTTTTATTTATTTTAATAGAGTTGCCAAGATTAACTTTTATGAAAAACAAACTTAAAATTTTTTTAGATTGAAGGGTTTTCTGGATTCACGACTGCATGACTACTCGGTTTATTGACTTCCTTCCCTTTAAAAATCAGCTCCAATTTTTCATTTTTTTCCTGGATTCTATTAAACTGTTCCAACAAAGCTTCATCTTTTTTGGTGATGAAGCTGATGACTTGAATTGAATTTAATAAAAAAAAAAATTAAAAAAAATTTACCATGCCCTTTTTGTCCTAATCTAAAAATATTCAAAGAAATTTAATCTTAATATTCATTGAAGAAACCTTGCTGTTCTCCCGAAACGATGCAACAATGTCAGAATGTCTTTAGGGAAATCAAATTGTATAATATGATGTACATGCTTGAAATCCAGCCCTCGAGCAGCCAAATCTGTGGTCACTAATATGTCAATTTCCCCGGATCGGAATCTTGCAATGGTTATGGCTTTTTGATCCTTGTGCAATGCTTTCATAAAGTTTTTTAACATATGCAGTTTTTTTATTGACTTGAATAAAAAACGCCTGATTTGATTTCGTTTTTCCCAAATGATGAATGTAATTCTTCAGCAGTTTCGCCCGAATTGCAAAAAACTATGAGCTTATCGAATTTCAACTTCTCAATCAATTCCAACATGAGTATCTTTGCGCTTTAAAAAAAACTAACCATTGAATTTCGAAAAAAAACACAACTCAAAAATAATTTCAATACTTTTTCTCTGGAGCCTTTTCCAATTCATTTTCCAGCCTTATCACCTGATGTTTGATTTCCCGTGGGAAACGATGAAAGTTGGCTGTTTCAATAACCATCAAATCTTTGAACATTGAAGATAGAACCTCAATGGACGGCTTGCCATTGATTTTATACATTATGCTGGCCCCACTTAAGATTATATGAACTGAAGAATCTGCCAATTGATCTAATAAGTATTTTGTGCTATGTGCAAAGAACGGGTCTCTTTAAAAAAAATATAAAATCAGAGAGAAAAAAAATGGTGAAAACACCCCAAAAGTAAATCCACCTCATCTAAAACGATGATTTTTGGTTTGATCTCATTAGGGTTTTTCTGTTGTTTCATCCTGAGCAATGCCTCCATATGAGTGGGAGTATTTATTAGAATATCCACATTGTTCCAATTCAAATTGTTTAAGACGTTTTGATTACTTATTCGCTCTAAAACTGACGTTGGGACTTCTGCAGGTTTGGTTGTTTTTGTGGCGACATCACTCTATGAAAATTTAGATACATCATTTTTGTTTTTGGATGCATTTACCAAAAATTTCACTATTGGAGATTTGTAACTTAAAGGCCCTGCGCGCATTACATTTATCTTGTTTTCTTTGTCAAGTTTTCTCGCTTCTGCGTAAATTTGCACGCATAACTCTTTTGAAGGAGTCAAAATTATAGCCCCTCTTCTTCCTTTCAGGAAACCATGGTGGTCTTCAGATGGTGGATTGGGAATCCTTTCCTTTTCAGCTAAAATTTCTTCAATTATTGGGAGAAGGTAACACAAGGTTTTCCCTGTGCCGGTTTCAGAAAGCAAAAGACAATTGCTTTTTTCCAATAATAATGGCAAAGATTTGTTTTGAATCGTGGTCAGGGTCTCATAACCTAAGTTCTTTAAGGAGGATCTTAAATAATCATGAAGTTTCAGGGAGTCGAAGGTCGTTGAGAAAAATTTGGGGTTTGAAAAACTCAAGGTGCGAAAGTTTTTGAATTTTTTTATCATTGTGTTCAATGTTTTGGAGATGGATTTATATAAATATATTTCAAACTATTTTCTCATAAAATATTTTTTAGGTGAACAAATAAAAAAAAAATTTTAAAATTTAAAAATAAAAAAAAATTAAAAAAAAAAAAAAAAAAAAAAAAAAAAAATTTAAAAATTAGTTGTTTTTATAAAAAAAATTTTCTGAATAGTTGTTTTTGGATGAGCAAATCACCAACACATTTTTTTTCATAAAAAATAAAAGACTTCCTTGAAAACTAACATAAAACGAAAATTTAATTATAATTTCTAAAAATATTTTTTTCCAACCAATGAATCAAAACACCAAAGTCAACGAAATAAATCAAACCCCAGCCAACGAGGAAAAACCCAAATCTACCTTTCTCCCTTCAAACTACTACGAGAAGGAATTCTTCAATCAGGCACCCAAGATGATAAATTCGATGCCTTCTCAATACTACAATTTCCAGCAACAAAGTGAAATCTCAAGCGAAATTAAGAAAAATGATCAAAAAACCTTCATCCAGCCCTCCAACCTCCCAAATTGTCAACAGAATCCGTTCAATATCACTAATAATATCAGCATCAGCAACTATAGTATCAATGACAACCAGAAAAAAGAGACAAATTTTGACCCGCAATTCAATATGCAGATGCCTGGAATGATGTCATATTGTTCTGAGGACATAAAGAAAAGAAACAATAAGAAGAAAAATATGCAAAATTACAACCAATTCGGAAACTTCCAAAATTTTGGTGACCGATACAATACCAGTAATAGACTTTTATTTTTATCTAATTATGGGTAGTTGAGAACAATGATAATTCTGTAGAAAGTGGACAAGTCTCGAGGAATTCAAAAAACATCAAGAAATTCAATCGAAACCAATCGATAGTCTCGCAAAATTTCGGATATTTAAACGACGATGAAAATGATGGTGATTTTGGTAGATTTTTATAGTTTTTTGTTTTTTTTTTTGAAATTTTTTCTGGAATTTTAGATCCGAACGAAAATGCTAAACTTCATCCTCAGAACTTTTTCAAAACTAAACTTTGTCCTCATTACCTGCAAGTAACTTTATTTAATTTTTTCATATTAAAAATAACTTCTTGTCAGGGAAATTGCACTCGAGGCAAAAAATGCAAATTTTCACATTCTGAAATCGAATTAAGAAGAATGCCGGATCTCCGAAAAACAAAAATCTGCCAATTATATATGATGGGTAATTCAAAAAATTGGACATTTTTAATCATGGTTTTAAAAAGGACGATGCCATATGGGTTCCAATTGCTCGTTTGCTCATGGAGAAGAAGAAATTAGGAAAAACGTGGATTTTTATAAAACGACGATCTGCAAAGCGTTCAAAAACGGGTTTTGTCCCAAAGGCCAACATTGCAATTATGCGCATGGGGAAGAGGATCTGAGAGCACCAACGTTTTATGATAATGATTCCTTGTTCATGATGAGAAATTCGCCATATCAAGAGAATTTCTTGAGCAACAACAATGAAAATGAAAATCTTCCACAAATCAATCAAAATGATGGTAAAGAGGAGGAAGGTATAGTTATATTTTTTTTACAATTTTAACATTTTACTGTTTTAACACTTTTTTAAATAATTTTTTTTTGATATATAATAATTAAAAAATTTGTTTTTTATAAAGAATCCCAAGAAAATATTCCCAACAATAACAATCAACAAATTATTCAACCTGAAGTGAAAAAAAATTAAAAAAAAAGGTTCCCACTTAATTTGATTTTAGTATATTAATTATTTTAGTCAAGAGATTTTAAATCAATTTATTTTTTGATTTTCTTATTTTTCATTTGAAATTAAAGTGACATTCACTTTATTTTCATTTTTCCGAGCATTTTTTGCTTTATTTTCAACAAAAATTAATTCTTAGAAATCTGCAATTGACTCAATAGAATAATAAATTTGACTTTTTTCTTTCATTCTTTGTTCTATTTCTATTAAAAAGCATGAAAAACATTATCCAGCTAGAATTTTACTTTAAATTCATAAGGAAAAAGACTTTGATTTCAGTCTAAAGAAAGTTTCTTTTCTTAAAAGTGAGTGTCTTGATGGGGTCTTAAGAAAAATTCATAAATATAGATTATTTTTTTTACTTTTAATAAAAAATAAAAAATAGACTTATTTTTTATGTAATATTTATTTTTTTTATTTTTATTTTCCTCACCCCTTTTCAAAACATAGGTTTCAATATATTTCGTTAAAAATTTTTGACTTATTTACAACTTAAAATTAATTTTTCATTTAATTATTTTTACCAAAATTTATTAATAAAATGGCTAAAGCATTTGCCGATGAATTTTCTATTTTCAAGAACCTCCATAAACGTAATTTACATGAGAATTACAAAATTTTCAAACTTTATTTAAATAAACCAGTCAAATTTGCAAGTTCTGTTGAAATTTTGGAGCCTCACACATTGCAAACTTTCAACTTGCTCTCATTTTTTTCGAAATTTGAAGAAAAAACGGAAAATGACAAAGAAAAAGGTCTCGCCCATAGAAAAAAAAAAAAAATTCAGGAAAATCTCCCTATATGCAAGTATTAATTCATTTCAAATATCTGTTTTCAAGCAAATTTAGTGAAATTATCTCATTCATTATGGGATCGACTTTAAAAGAAATCCATAGCTATTTTTTATTTTTTTTGGAATCTTTTCACAAAAAGAATTTAAAATTCACAAAACAGGAGTTCACGGAATTGTTAAAGTGCAATATAATGTTTTTCCTTGAAAAGCATTTATAATTTTTCCAGCAATTTGACTGTGTCCCCCAACATAGGTGAAAAAAAAGTCAAAGCTGCGCTCAAAAAGACACTTATCAAATCTAAATTGACCAATATAGCAGAATTGTTCTCTGAGGGCGAAAGAGAAAATCTCTCAATTTTTTTGATAGATCAGATGTTCGATTTGTTCAAAGCCGATTACCCAGATTACTCGAACCCGAATGGAGAGACGTCTGAATATATCATTGATATGAATGTAGTTTTTTTGTTTGTTTTTAGTTAAATTTTGATTCATTTAGAAATTTCTTCCTGTTATCCTCAGTTTTTTTTTAGAAAATTACAGAATTGAAATTCGAAACAAAATGGAAGAATTGGAAGTAATATTGAAAGAAATTCTCATAAAAATTAATTGTTTATAGAGCATCAAAGGAAAAGAATATAAATCTCAAATGGGGCCAATTCACGCTGATTATATCTTAGTGGAGAAAAATCTACAAAAAAACAGTCTCAAAAATATGTTTGAAAATATCGGTTATACAGATCCTTCAGTTCACATTGGCTTTAATAAAATTGAGGAGATCTTGGTTAGTTTTCGTCATGCAGTGAAGGTTAATATATAATAAAATTCTTCAAATTTGACTTTATTATCAATTTCAAGTTTGGTGAAAATAACATTTTTAAATTTTTTTTAAATGCATTTTAGAATAGATGCACAGAAGAACAAGTGGAAATGATTTTGAATGAATTTAAAACGATTTTGGAAGTCGATCCGATCTCCAAAATTGAAAAAAGGAAAATCACAATTCAGAAAGCAATTAATTTATTGAGTTTGAAGTTTATTCCTCAAATAATTAATTAGTAAAATTTCTAAAAAAATTAGAATATGTTTGCATAGCTCTTGTTATCAAATAAAAAAGCAAAATAATACAAATGGTTTTATCTATGCCGCTGAAAATTTGTTATGGAATTGCGCCAATTATTCCTCACAACTCGAAGAAAAGGTTCTCAAAACAAAAATGATTGCTTTTATTGAAAAGACTGGATTTACTTTATTTTCTGATGTAAATTCAATTCTTTGAAATTGCACTTTTATTAATTTCAATTTTAAGAATTTGGAACATTATTTATGCATTTTTTATAAGAAAAGAATTCCCTTGCTCACAAAAGAGGTATTTATTCTGTATTTTAATGATTTTCCTCTAAAATGAAATGAATAGAGTTTTAAAAACATGTTGGAAGATTATGGTTTTTCTGTTAAATTTAAATCTGAAAAAGACAAAAGCATCTACACAGAAAATCTCATCATTCATTTATTTCCAATGGTTTTTTATATTTTTCAGTTATTTGTTTAATTATGCTTATGCCAGCTTCAAATTGGTGCCAAATTGAAATTTAAAAAATACATTGAAGGACTAGTAAATATATAATAAATCTATAAAATCAGTTAATATTCTTTAATAATTAATTTCCAAGCTCAATAAAATCGGTTCAGGATTTTCCAGCAAAAAAGGATCCATTAATTGCACAAAACTTCAAACTCCCCCCCAACTAAACAATGAAGAAATAAAGTCAAAGAGTGATGAGCCATTAAGCTCAAAAGATCCATTAAGTTCTAATCAGAGTGCCATCAAAACACCTCTTCTCAAGGAAAATTCTAAGCCCAAGAAAGAAAAAGTTTTTTCTGTTATGAAAGTAAGATTTTCTCATTTAGCCAATAAAAAAACTTCGAAAGACTTTTTTCCAAAACTATGTGATCGAAAAACGAGAAAAAGATAAAAAGAACAGACCAGTCCAAATACAAAAGCCTAAATTTTCCATGACCAAAAGCATCCAAAGCTCTGATGAAATCATAAAAAGTGTGCTACTTGAAGAAAAAATCCGCAGTATGTTTGAAATAACCCATGAAACTAATGAGGATAGAGGTGTTATAAGAAAAGCTGTCTCTTTTCCGAAAATGCGTTCAGCTGAGTCTCTTCGCTTTGAAAAAAAAAAATCTTGGCAAACATTTATCCGTTCAAAGCAAAATATTGAAAGAATTTCAGAAAATGAAGAAGAAAATAAAAAAGATGAGGAAGAAGAAACCAAAACTCAGAATGACTCCTTGATGACGGAAAATGATGAGGAAAAAGAAGAAGAAAATCGAAATTATTTGAAGAGCGGATTTACAAAAGATGATGTTTATAACACGAGCTTGGATTTAGAAAGTCTAGATTCTTCAATTAATAAAGGGCTTATTGAACAAAGAAATTTCAGAGAAAATGCTTTTAAAAAAAAAATGGATGTGGAGATGTTTTTGGGAAGGAAATTCGTGGAAGGGAGAAGAAATGACCTGAAAATGAGGGAAAGCTTGTGTTATGAGAATTGGGAAAAATTCAAGGAATTTAAAGAAAATAAAAATAGACATAATAGATGTCCTTGCTATTCAAATTGCAAAATATTTTAATTTTTTGAGTTTGAATATCTTCATTTACAATTTTTTTTGAAAATAGTATTTTTTTTTTTTATTTATTAGAAAAATTTAAAAAAATGAATGTCAGCATATTTTAAGAAAATGTTCGTTCCAATTTTATAAAGATTTTCTTCAAAACCATTAATTCTTAAAACACCTTATAAATGTGTTTAAATCTAAACGTGAATTCTTCTTTCGAAAGTTTATTAAAGAGGATCATCTCTGTTTTCCCAGGTTCCAAAAACACAACTATTTTTTGTGTTTTTTCTTTCAATTCTTTGTTACAATATTCAAGATTGGTCATTTCTACGAGATGAATAATCTCATTGAATTTTTGCTTCGTATTATTACAATAGAGCATAGCTATCCCTTCCTTATGGACACAAGTGTACACTAAAATCTCTATTTCCTAAAGAATTCCACAAATGAACAAAAATTGTTAAAAAATGAAAAAAACCTGACTGTTCCATATTCTTTTATTCATCTCACCTTTTTGTTTAATAAGTTTAAAGAGTTCGTCTTTGGGGTTTTGTTCGGAAAAAACAAGGCTAACACTTGCACTTTTTATTTTACTTGCGTTCATCATGATTTCCGAGTTCTCGTAATTAATCTGAGATGAGGAAATCACACTATTGGCTCTTTCTAGGCTGGCTTTGATGATCAATGCATAAGAGAAATCCTTTCCATTCTTATCATATTTGTAAACCACCATTTGATCTTGTTGGGGGTCCAATTCGATTTCAAAAGACATGCTATCTAAAGATTAAAGATTATTCAAAAGCAATTAAATGTGAATTTGTGTAAAAAATTTCTTTTTATTCAATTTTCTAATTTTTACAAAACCTTTAAATGGCTCGCAAATTTTCAAATTCTTCAAAGTTTGCATCGAAATGATTTCCTTCAATTTCTTGTTGCTTTGGTTGATGTAATAGAAATATGAAAGTCCAAAGATCATATCATTGTAGCTTAAAACCTCAAATTTCAGAAGAAAAAATTAATACCCTTTTTACATTATTATAGAAGGTTCTCCGCTTGATGAATAATCTCTGATTCTCATTGTATCAGATTCTTTGCTTTTGGCGTAATTTTTCAATAAACCCTTTTGCAATTTCAGCACTTCTGCATTTTTCTTCGGGAAAATTTCAAAACTCATCTCTTGGTTCATCGGTTCATTTTCACATAAACATCCAATGGTCACTTCATTTTCAAACCCTTCCGCCCATGAGATCTCTACAATCAGGAGGTAATTTCCAGATTCTAATCCATTTTTCTCTATAAATATCTTTTTATTGGAGTAATCTGCTGCTATGAACTTTAAATTATCCTCTATTTCTTTAGAAAGCAGCTCTTCCTTGGCCATCATCACTCTAATATGATGAGGCCCCTGCTTTTGATTAAGAGAGATGACAGTGGTGCCTGGACTTTCTAAATGGAACTTAACTAGGAAACTCTCATGATTCTTCACCACTGTCCAACAATACATCGAATTGATCTTGTTCTGGGCCTTGCACACTCCGATCTCTGTGAAGAATTTCAAACACTCCTCCAAAGTCAAACAAAAAAACACGTCATCTAAACTCGTGTTGTCAAATTTCAAACGTTTTTTCTCCTCACTTGACAAGCCGGCGTTCTTGTTGTATTTCCCTTGGAAAGTCTTTCCTTTGAGCGGCGTTTTTAACCGCAGGATTTTCGCCAGGCCTACATATTCTTGAGTCGGCACGATTTCAATACATTCAACCAACGAAAAAGCTAAACCTTCATCTTTCTCACCCTCAATATTTTTTTGAAGAAAAACCATATAATTTGCTTCCTTCCATTTCTTTATCAGAGCCCAAACATCTTCATTAGTTTGCAAATCCATCAGGTTCTTAACATCAACATGGCTTCCTGTTAAATCATTCAAAATAGCATGTATTGGTGTCTTCCTGAGGTTCTGATAGCTCTTGTAAAGTTTGGCCAATGCTTTCTGGAGAATCATATGGAAAATGCAATTTTCCTTGCCAGCGAAAGCATTCAAAGCATATTGCGAATTCAAACTTGGAACTTGATCATCAATGATCATCAATTTCCATGCCCCATTCTCGCATAACCAAACCCCATATATTCCAGGTGAGTTCACCTGGTCACTTTCAAACAAACGACTCATCAAATTCGGGTTGCTTAATAATAGGTTCATGGCTGAAATGAATGCATTGTTATTAAAATTTGTTGGCATAAAAAACCCATTAGCATCCTTTGGAAACAAACAAATGTCCTCATTGAGGAATTCTTTTGGAGAAACCCATGAAATCTTCAAGTTGGGATCGATTTCATAAGGAAAATCAGGTTTGAAATCTTCATCCTCATATTTTTCGAATGCTTGAGTCCGAGATAAGAGAAAATCTATATCTTCGGTATTTTTAGGGGATTTGACATTCTTTATCAAGGTTGATATCTTGGAAGTGAACCCCATTTGGATATTATAATTGAAATCGTTTTGGACTGAATTGAATTCGGAATTTTTGAAGATGCGTGAATTGTTGGATGAAAAATTGTTTTCGTTGTAGGGGTCATTCGGGGGATGGTTGGAAACGAAATTTTTGTTGGAGTCGAACTCGGGCTTGTACATCATGAATGCGAATTTTTTAAGATTGGGAGTTAGACTTAGATTTTTAGTTTTAAATATAATAAATTTTATAAAAAAAAAAAATATTAAAGTAGGAAACCTGTTTTTTCACAATTATTCTTATTTTTTTATTTTGGGGGGGGGGGGGGGTAAGGTTTAAAAAACATTTTTTTTTAAAAAAAAAAAAGATTTTTTTAAAAAAAAAAAATAAAAACAA
>Ga0302186_10002664_pt1 | contig 13552 bp, 13 predicted proteins | sample II_Bog_E1_2_FD_198782 | JGI IMG/M metagenome (GOLD analysis project Ga0302186, IMG submission 198782) | Peat permafrost microbial communities from Stordalen Mire near Abisko, Sweden - II_Bog_E1_1 | ecosystem: Environmental > Terrestrial > Soil > Wetlands > Peat | place: Sweden: Abisko... | reverse complement strand
TTCCCAATCATTCGGTTTTTGAAATGCTATTTCTATTTCTCCCCCATCTTGCAAACCGTTAATAGTTCCTCGCTCAATATTATCGTTTGTATCGTCAATGTAGATGTACTTATATACCATATTCTGTTTTCTGTTTTTCTGTTGCTAGTGGAAGGGTAACTCTAAAGCATGTAGAATAATTTGTTTCTGGTTCTATCAGCTCTATTCCGCCCCCATATGTTTTTAAAATGTCTTTCACAATCTTTAACCCAAGGCCAGTCCCAGTAAGTTTTTCGTCTTCTGGGGCATCAAAACCCACGGGAGAGGATGTTGTAAAGAATGCTTCGAATATTCTAGTTTTGTTTTGTTCGGGTATTCCATCACCATTATCTGAAAATTCAACATATACGCTGTCATCATCTTTCCCCGCAACGATCTTTATTTTCCCAGCTATTTTATGTCTCTTAATGGCTTTTTTTGAATTAGTATAAAGGTTGAATAAAATGGAACTCCATTCTGAAGCATGCATAGGTAAAGTAATCAAATCATACCCGAAAAAGTCGACTTCAAATTCTATGTGCAGTTTTTCGAGATCGGAAATAACAATGTCCTTAAAATGGTTAATAATTTCATCTACTTTCTGGAGCTTTAACTCTCTGCTAGCATTTGCAGAAACTGTGGCATTAAAATAGGAAGTGTATGAAGTGAAAATTTGAATTGTACGTTTTAAATTTTCTAATGAGTTTATCCCTGCACTATTTAAATTTTGGTTACTAAGAACACTTAAATCACCCATCATAGACGGTGAAAATTGCACGACCTCATGAGTGAATTCACCTATAGTTAATCCTAACCCCGCTAATACTCTTAGCATTCCTATTTCATCCAAGAGTCTCTGAAACTCACTTTTAAGTTGTTCTACAATTCTCTGTGTATTTATTCTTAAAAGCTGCGAATCAGAATTTGAATCTAGATTCACCAATTCATCTACACTCTTAGATAAATCATCTAATTTATCAATGGTACTTTTTTCAAAATCTTTGGATGTAATGCTATTATCTGGGGCGAATTCTTCATCAGGATATATTTTGGTGTACTCAACATCTCTTTTTATTTTTTCTACACCATATCTTATATTCTTTCGAGCTGCTTCTAAAGCCAGATGCACGAAATTCGTTAATTCATTATAAGCATCATTCTCAATAAGCCCCTCTCTACTCGCTGTTTCATCAAATAGCTTACCTGTAGGGTCAATTATTTCAACGAAACCAAATAAATTACGATTGCCGAATGGGACATTTGTCCCAGAGTCATTATAATACCGTCTATCAATATTCAACCAATCATCATTTGATTCTCCATACGGCAGAACTCTAAAACCATTGCGATATAATCTGATTCCGGCTTGTTCATTTGCTATTTTTTGGATGTTCGATAACTCAATTTTCGAAATATTCGTATAATAGGCGTCTCTATTATAGATAAAATAATAGACTTTGAAATGAACCTCATTTAAACTTCTAAATTTAGTATCAGGCTCTTCATCATCGGAATATTTTTTATCATTGGGCACAAGAATAATATCATCGGAAATGTCTAGGCTAGTACTAGTGACTGTACAGTAACCATCGTGTGCATTATCTACATAACCTTCAATAATAGCTAGCGCTTTATCAAAAATCATTTTATCTGGGTCAGCAACAATTCGCTCTTGCCCATCTATTGCTTGTTTGAATTTTACTTTGAAAGATTCATCTTTTTGCTTTGCTAACCCAAGGGTTTTACTTCTATCGGAAATATAATCGGGTTGAAGTAAATCTGACACATACCTGTACACTCTTACAATAGCAGCATCAGACCACCATTCCCGTAAATTCTCAATTATTAAGATTGTTCCTTCATCCTGTGTTTTGTCAACATATTCGAAGCTATTCTCAATATCAGTAATATTTGTATCAATTTTATAGTCGTCCCAATTGATTACTAATTTTATGGCGGAATCACTGTTTAACGTTTGTGTGATTATAGTCAATTTTTTTCCCAATCTTTGAGTTGCAAATCTACCTATACCCTTGCGGCCAGCCTTATTACGGCCAAATCTTTCTGATTTCGGATGATGTACTTTATCGGTTGACGAAATTGTCATAAAACCACCTTTCAATTGCTCTAACGTCATCCCTAAGCCATCATCTTTTATTATTAGGGTGCCGTCAACATCATAAGTATCTATAAATTTTACTTCTACTTCTTTTGCATCTGCATCATAAGAATTCTTGACCAATTCAGACAACGCTGTTTCAGCTTTACCAACTAATTCCCTGCCTAGGCGATCTATTAAGCCAGCATCTACCCTAAAGGAAATTACTTCGTTTTTAATTTGGTCTTTGTTTTCCATCTTAGTTATATAAAGCACGCAGCACACCCTTCTGTTTCTGCATCATCTAAAATATCAAGTAAATAGGGTGATTTAGATTGTCCCCTTAATGCAGATCTTTTGAGGTATTCTTGTTTTATTTTTTCAACTCTTTCAGGTTTTATCAGATCTGTCAAAGGCTCATTTTGAATCCATGTATAACCATCTTTTTCATAATCCATTGCAATTTGAAAAAGTTCTGGATGTTGCTCGTATAGCCAAACCCATTCAATCTTTTGTTGGTAAAAACAAAAGAAACACCCGGAACGGCTTCGAGAGTATTCGCCTTTTTGTCCATTTACTTCAAATTCTACCTTTTCATAGTATTTTGGAACACCCACGCCACTACTTCGTAGAATTCCGAAAATATCGTCCCTTACTAAAACGTCTTCATTATTTACTAACGGAAATTCTTTTTCCTTGGAAAGAGAATAGTCAGTTGTGCTTAGGTAGCTAAAAACTACAGCATTAAAGACAATTGTATTATTATCAAGGAGAGCATTTAATTTATCGGTCTGAGAAAACTTTATCGAGATAGGTTCACTAACGATTTCTAATGCTCTAGCAATTTGCGTTTCATCTAACTGATCTTGATATTTCGATATTAAAAATGGGATGTTTTCATTTTTTAATACTTTACTTATTACATCTTCACTCCAAATATTTTTTCTAAACGGAAAGATTGATTGGATATTTTTTTTTGTAGAAATATATCCTTCTCTGTCTTCATCCCCTCTTATACCAACGTATGACACAACTAAGTCGTTGCCGATCCATCTCTCGAAAGGATCAAGCTTAAGATTTTTAGTACACCATCTATTAAAAGTAGAAGGTAAAAATTTCCCCTTAAATTTAATAAAGTGATCAAATGGGCTTTCGTGACTCCCATCTGCTGCTTTTAGGATCTCAATTTTTTTCCGAGATATACTTCAAGATTTTTAATTACAGTATAAGTTTCCTCAAGTTCCTTCCCTGTGTCGCAGAAATAATATTCTATATCTAATTGAGGATACTTATCCTTTAGATATATTGCTAGAGCCGCACTATCCTTGCCTCCAGAAATGCCTAATACGTGTCTAACCTTATTTTCCATTTCCTAATAGTTCTTCTAGAATTTTTGCCAAGGTCGCAATATTTAATTGTCTATCCTTAGTAAGTTTTCCTGTTAATATTTGTTGAAGTTGCAAAAGGTCTTTATTCTTGCTTTTAGGAAGTCTAACTAAATTTTTCTTTAACCCCTCAACAAAAGAAGTTACCTCTAATTTAAATGCAATCTCCTTTTCAGAATCAAATCCACTTTTACTAATCTCACATAAATTATCCAATTCATGCACTAAGTCTTGTAGTTTTTCATACAAGATAATTTCTTCATCGTCAGAAATTTGCTCTAAAGATTTACCAATACATGATTGTGCAATTGAATTTAGCCATGCTTTATTGTCATCTAATTCAGAGTATATCCGTTGGTAAAAAGTTTTTTGATAAGGAAGCAGAAGATGTTTTTTTATCTTTATAAATCGTTCCTGCAATTCAGTTTTATACTCTGTATATGGAATTCGCAATCCAATAATATTGTCTTGAATAAAGGCTTCAAATCGCATTACAAGTTCGTCATAACAGGTTCTAATTTCTCTAATTTTACTAGTTAACTCCTTTGTGTAATTTCGTAATTCATTCTTATCCTTGTTTAATTGTGTGATGCTATAACCAAGGGCTTTAGGAAATTTTTCGAAAAAAGTTTCTTCTGGATCTTTGGCTTGGGCAATAGCATTTCTAAGGGCTAATGTTGACTTGTCTAATCGAGAAGTATTTTTTGCATATTCCGGTAGCTGCCGATAAAAAGTTAAAAATGGCCTAATGGTCTCAATGAAACTTTTGGCAGATGGATGATCCTGTGTAGATTGATTTAGCAGTATTCTATAGCTATTAAACAGATCTAATTTCACCCCTTCAATATCAAAAGATTTAACCTCATATTCTTTAGGGTTCTTACTTACCAATTCTAACGTTTCAGAAGTTAAATAAGGGAGATATAACCCATCATTGAATAATGCAAAATCGTCTCTTTTGCAATATAAAAATATAGGTAACCAGAAATCAAGAAAACCTTGCTTTAATTTGTATGGTTTCGACAGGAGTATATCCATAAGTTCAGATAAATTTCTCTTGCCATTTTTTGTACTCAAAAGAAAGTCATTACACGTTTCCCACAACTGAAGGAAATTGCTGTTTTGGTTAGTTGGCTTATCTAATGTAAAACCGTGCTTCTTTTCAATGTGCATTCCAGTTTCACGAAGCAATGATAAATAGATAGTTTTTTCTGGCGGAAATCTTTTATCGTCAAAACCAAGGTCTTTTTCGTTGGACTTTTCTGTAAGGGCAATTAGAAAATTCCTTTTAGCACTTGCAATCGCCCCCGAAAGTTTGGTCTTATTGACCATCTCATTTCTGTATACTGGAACCCTTGTATAAATTTGTCTGCATATTTCAGATAAGAATCTGTTGAAAATTTTAGAGTTAGATAGTTTGACTATCTCGCCATCAAAGAACCAAATAACCGATGAAGTATCGGAAAATAAATTCCCTAACACGTAATGATTAAGTAATCGAATTTGATGCTGTAAGATATTGTCAAGCTCCTTTACAGCTACTTTGTCATTTATGTGCGTTTCACGTACTTTTTTAATTTTTTCTACTTCAAATAGTAAGTTGCGAATATCATTTGTATTTCTATACCAACCGTATAAAACTGCTTCTTTGCAGTCTTTCGAAACTCCCTTAATTTCCTTTTGAGTTATTGTGTCTGAGAAAATCAAATTGACAAATCCATCAACTTCACCTTCTGGATGTAATTTCTCAGGATTTTCGCTTAAATGGTAAGCAAAAAAACGAGGGGTTCCATATTCATAATATGCCGCTTTCGCGGAGATATATTGAAACTCGAAGTATGAGTTTAAATGATGTACAACATTTGTAACTTTCTCTACTATATTGCCAGCCTCGTCAATAGCTAATTCAATATCAAAATCAATTCCTTCAAAAAGAATATACTTATCGCTATGCTTTACGAAACGAATTATTTTTAGATTTTCTAACGTTTTGACAATTTTTGCAGCGTCTGATATACCTAAACTATACTTTCCATAGTCGGCTAAAAAATCAGCGTTTAATTTTATTGAAGCGGATGCAAAAATATTTAGCAATCCAATCGTTTTAATAATTTTTAAAGCATCTTCAATATTTTCATTAATTAAACCTTCGGCTCTTTCAATCGCCGAGCGAATAGCAGCCCATTGTGAATGATGCGGATTATATCTAGTTGTTAAAAAGGAATAATAATTGTGAATTAAATAATCGTAAACACAGCTTAAATTATAATAAGGGTTTTTTCGTTGTGAAAATTCTTTAATCCCAAGTTGGTCATTTGACTCGATAAAGGAAAACAACGATCTTTCGTTTTGACCGTATTTTTGTAAACACAGAGTCAAAACAGCGGATGAAAGTATGTCAAAGGGTGCTATTTTTTCTGCGAAGACCTCCGTGAAAAAATCCTTTAATGGAAAAGCCTTTGCCTTTTCAATACATTTAAAAAGTGGAGAAAAATTTTTATCTTTTTGTCCAATTTTAAGTTCGTTTAGTCTTTCTGAAGCAAGGTATAATAGCTGCTCTACAGGCTCATTAAAGGTAATTTCCTTTAGTCTACCCTTTACCTTATCCCATTCATTTTGTTGGCTTTTCGTAAGGTTTCGTGAATAACCATTGAAATCTTGATGAAGGGTTGTAATGAAGAAAATATTTTTGGATGAATCATTTACATATTCTGCCAATCTTTGAATAAAATACAATTCATTGTCAGGATTGTTCTTAGACGCATATTCCAAAAATTTTCCGAATTCATCAATTAGGATGATTAATCCCTTCCCCGTTTTTGACAGTGATTTGTAGTACTTATCAGTTTGACCAATGACATTTTCGGTGGTTAAGTTGCTTTTCCCGTTTATACCCACAGCTTTTGCAAAGATCTCAATGATGGAATTGTATTCACCAACAAATGGTAAGACAGCAAATTCTTTCGTCGTTAAAAGGGAACTTAATTCTGTGAAGTATTTATGCTTGCCATTTATATTTTTTTCAAAAGCCCATAGAAAGGAAGATTTACCCGTTCCGTATGCCCCTACTATATTAAAAGAGCGAGTTCCGATTTTATAATCGTTAATTAATTGAGTGAAAATCTGTTTTGCATTTGGGGTAGAAATGTAATTTAACTCCAAGTCTAAATCACGTATGATGTTGACAGATGGAGTGAAATTAATCTTATTCTTTTTTACCTCAGTTCCCATAATAATCATTAAGTATGTCGTTAGGATTTAATTCTGTTTTAAACTGCAAAAGTTGATTTCCTGCTGTTTCAGTATATATAACTTGCTTGTAGTGGTTAGTTATTTGTTTTATTTTATTGTACAAGCCATCTGCGTTTAGAGCAAAAATTAATCCGGGTGAATTATTCCCGACTTGTAATTCCCTAAAAGTTATTGATTTTTGTTTACCATAGTTATCAAGAATGGCATATAGCACTATTTGAAAAGGTAGATCAACTCTATCTTGGCCTTCTATTTTATACCAATTAGTTATTTTGTCGTCAACTCTTTGTTTATAATGCTTTATTATTTCCAGATCAATTAAGACACCCGAAAAATCATCTTCTATTTCAAATTTCTCATCTTTATTCGGCGTTACATAATTCCTGAAAAAGACACTAATGTCAGAATTGATCGTATTGACGTTATAGGCATAAGGAAATAGTTCTTCGCATTTCCTCTTAAGAAAAGCGTGCAACTGTTCTTTAGTAAAATCAATTCGTTCCTTTCTAAATTCATTGAAAACCAAGTTATAAAGTGTGGCCTTATTTGTTTTTACAAGTAAATAATGAAATAGCCAAATTGTTCCCAAATCTTCGGTGTAAGTATCTTTCCCGTGCTCACCTAGAATATACTGCGCTATTTCAGTTGTAATATCATTGTCGTCTATCATGCCGAACGCTTTCCCCCAAAATCTAAGAGAAGCTACCATGTTTTTCCCTATCCCTAAATCAACTACAGCGTTTTCCTCGCTAAATTTTTTTGACTCTGTGACAAAATCGAACATCTTTTTAAGCCAAATTTGCTTACAAATAAATGATTCGTGTCCAGAAAATGAAGGTTTCTGTTTCATATATCCTGCCAAAAGTAAACCTATTATAGCTTTTTTTGGGAAAATGGCACAATATTTATTCGTAAAATAAATATATTTTTTAGGTTTATAAACTGACAAGTTAGAATAGATCAATATTTAGGAGAAAAATCATCTTCAAATCAATATGACAGGGTTATCATGAGTATCAAAGAAGATAAATACTACTTTACTAGATACAGTTCATACAGTGCGACAAGTTCAATTGTTTCAAGGTTGGGGCAATATTATTTGGTAGAGGTAGATGAAAATGTCGACCACCACCAATATATCTCGTTCAGTTTTGATAAACTAAAAACGGGCATGTTTGATAAGCCCCAAAACAGTACATATAAAACGGTACGCCCTGTTAAAGAAGTGTTTCTCAGTCATTATAGTTTGGCTATCAAATACGTTTATGAAATTACCCTTGATGACGGCGAATTTTTTTTAGTTAAAAAAAGTAGTTCATGGTATAAAATCGCCTACTATTCAAAAGATGAAAAGGATAAACAGCTAATAGAGATTGATTTTAGGGATGGTATAGAGGATATATGGCTTACGCTAACTGGAAGTCTCGGCCATAAGGGTAGGCCACAGTATAGAAAAGAAGCACTGGCAATAACAAAGGAGCATTTTATGCAATTCCTAAATTGTACCCTCCAATTTTTATTTGATTCAGATAGCTACGCTATTTTCTTTGACGACTACTTGCGAAAATTCTATCAATTAATAAAGGGTGAGGGGAAAATAGAAGGATTCATAATAAGTGCCGAAAAATCTTTTGAAAAAATCATCTCCCAACTTATTATTCGAAAAGAAAATTTGGGACAACGATTAATCGAAAATGATACTGATTCAGTTATTGATAGGGCGAAATTGAGAGGAGAACTAGATGGAATTAACTATGTCATTAAAACAATAAAAGTTAACGCAAATTAAGCCCCGTAGCAATTGACGAAAATTCACTACTCCATGTTCTTTTTAATAATTAATAATATAAAAAACAAGGAGCCAAATATTTTAAATTTTGTTGACTTTATTTTTATCCTTAAGCTTCTTATTTGCTATTGCTGCAAGACAACACATAAATAAAGCAATTAAAAAAATAGCTAGATAGTAATTCTGCTTATTAGAATTAGTTTTTATCTCTTGAAATGGGAATTCCGTTTGTTCTATCATTTTTTATGTTTGTAAGAGTTAATTATAACAGTGTATACGTCTTTAGGTTCCTTAATTTCTATTTTAATATTTTCACCTTTAGAATTAGCGAATTTTATTTCTTTCTTCTCATAATTTTTAAATAAATCCATCAAAATATCATTTTCATAAAATGCCAAATCCTGTTTCAATTTACTATTCTCATTTTTTTCTAATAATAAGGCCGTATCTAATTCCTGAATAAGAGTTTCAATAAATTCGCTTAGGGTTAGTCCTGCCTTTCTTGCCTCACCTGCTAATTGAAGTTTTATTTTAGGATGGCATTTAAAACCAATAGTTACTTTTCGATTCATATTTTCCAATCCTTCCAATTTTAATGCTTTGGGGTTTGGTTTGCCTTTATTATTTGCCATAGCTTATACATTTGTGGATAATTGATTTCCTTTAAATAAGTAGGTTAACCCTGATTAACTTAGGCTGGTTAACCTGAGTTATTCAGGCGCACCTAAAAATTCATATACTATTAAGACTTGTTTTGGTGTCAATACTTTTTGTTTAGGTAACAGTTTTATATCTGGCACTAGCTTTAACCACCGTGTAAAAGTTTTGCGATTAACTTTATATTGCCTGGCTAATTGAGTTCGTGTTGCAGCTTCTGCCCTCATTGTAATAGTTTTTGTGATCCTGATTCTCATAGCTACAGTTTTTTGTTTCCCACTAACCAATTTTCTATATCATCTTTTTTGAAATAAAGCTTCTTTCCCCTTTTTATAAAGGGAATTTCATTTTTACTTGTAAAGCCGTATAGAGTTTGTTTTGCTAAGTTTAGGAACTTACAAGCCTCATCAATTGTTAGAAATTGTTTTTCTGTTACCTGCTGTTTATCCCCAAATTCCTTAATAGCATTCGATACGGAACTTTTAATAAGGGCAGCTAGTTCTATGGTAGTTGTAAAAATTATTTTATTGTCCATCTCTATAAGTTTAGGACAAAGGTGTAGCACAGAAAGGCGTGGGGTAGGAATGTAGGGTAGCCCTAAATCTTATCTTTGGTATTGATTTCTCTATTTATAACGTCAACAATTTCACTTAAACCTAGTTTTTCAAAATAGGGTCTAATGTAACTTAGATCATTGATTAAGCTTTTATCACTTGTAGGAAACGGCTTTTTCAGCATTTTATAAATATTGCCATCTTTTGTCTTTTGGTTTACTTCTTTTCCAGTAATTAATTTTATAAAATCTGCAATTGCTATTTTATCATTGTTTATAGAAAGCCCCTCAAGTAAGTATTTAATTGCAAGCACTTTCTTTCTTATCGTTACTTCCTTGTTAGAGGCTTCTATGTTCTCTAATTCATCTTGTTTTACGTCCTTTAAGTCAATAGAAAATTGATTTATTAATAGGGCAAGGTCATTGTTAATGTACCTTTTAAATTTGGCTATTATAATACCTAAAAACTTTTTGTATGAATGGATATTATCCCGAAAGCTATTAAGTAAGTGAAACATCAAAAAATTCTCAACCTGCAAATAATCTGTTGTTAATAATTCAATTGAAAAAAACAAGTCATAAAATTTATCCGATGGTTGTAAAAAACAAGAATCTTCATCTAACATTATTATTGTAAAATCTTGAAAAACTTTTTTTAAGTCTGTATCAGGGTATTGCTTTTCAATTCCGTTTATTATTTCAGGATCAGCAGCCCCAATTATTTTATGAAAAACAATATAACGCGGTATCGGAAATTCCGAATTTTGATACGCATTCCTCATTTTAGGATAACGATTAAATACATAATCATATAGTCCACCTAAATCGTTTTCCCAATTTATAAATGATTTTATTTTTTTATTACGTAACGTAAATTCAATTGCATTTTGTATTTCATTAAATAATTCTTTCGACAATTGAAGTTTTTCATCACTGCATTTTGCTTGCAAGTTTGAATAAACCTCCCTTGTATTAATCGCATAATAACTCTTCTTTACAATATAATCCCACATCCACGTTAAAGCATCATATTTCGCTACTAAATCCGCAACGATTTCTATTTCAAATTTATCATTTTTACAATGTTCTTTAATTATTTCAAATCTGGTTAATTGAGTTAATAGCGATTTCTCGGTATAGGTATTGAAAAAAATCCAAGTTAAATTAGACGACCAAATTTTTGATTGTTCAGGTTGAATTTGAGTTTTTACAAAATGTGTATTATAATAGTCATTGTCTTTTGATTCATTTTTACCAGCATGGTATATTTCCAAAAGCTTGCTTTTATGATTTGCAATAGCTGAATTAAAGTCATTTTCCGAATAACCCTGTGTTTCCATTTGTAATTGTATTATTTATTTGCAATAAATTAAAAAAGCGCAATTAAATTGCGCTTTAAAATACATTATATATTGCTAATGTTTACTCAAAACCTTTTCCTTATCAATTTACTTACTATTCTTTTTTTAGAAACAAAAATACCTCCACCTACACTTCTTGTTGAGCCAATAATGTCCGAACCCTTATAAATATCGGCATTTACATAACGTCTATTCCCCATTCTATGCAGATTCAATTTAACCACATATTGCGCCTTTGAACGGTCAGTTACAACGTGCCAATTATGTATCTTTTCCAAAGATTCTTTAACGGTTTGCCCAGTACCTTCTGGAACTAAAATGTAAATATTGGAATTATCTGGTATTTGCGTTTTGCTTGATTGAGCAAAAGAAATTTTTGAAACAAAAGCAAGAACTATTATTATGAATATTTTCTTCATTTTTAGCATTTTTGATGTGAATAATATTAAGTGTTAATTTGAATTTGATACGTTATTAATATCCGATTGTAAACCGTTTATTTTTTCGTGCAATTGTATAATGGCTTCTTGTATTTTTTGCACGTAATTTTGATATGCCTGAACACGTAAATCCTGATTTCTAATTGCCATTTCCCTTTCGGCTTTCGTTCTGACCAAATGGAATTGTTCAGTTCTTACTAATTCGTTATTCTCATACTCTAACTTAGATTTCGCAGTTACAAGCAAGACATTCAATTTATTTAATTCAAGCTTTGCATCTGTTATTGAATTAGCCTTTGAAACTAATTCTGCCATTTGTTGCGTTGAAGAACTACTTGAATTATTCCGAGATGCGTTTGATACTCTTGAATTTGCAGTATTAGAAGTTCTTAAATTGGTACCCGCATTTTCTTCAACCAGATTATTCTTTGACTGCATTTGCGAATTTATTTCTGCGACAATTGCGGCCTTTAAAGAATCGTCATGCCTTTGTTGTTCTTGTGCTTCTTGTTCTGTGTTTCTTTGATTGCAGGATATAACAATATAGCAGGAAAGCAAAATGAGTATTATTTTAAGTGTATTTTTCATATCGTGTAGTTTTAAACCTAGGTTAACATATGAGGTTAACCTAGGTTAATGAGAAAATTTTAGTGTGTTTTTAGAGATGTTTCGATTACGTTATTACCAAAGGTTGCTTTAACCTCATTATAATCGCTCAGATTAAGATTTGGACTTGCCTTTCTTTGTGAGGACGGTATAACTACTATCCTGTATTCCTGATTACCGGGGTTACTAGGAGTTGCACCTGTTACTAACCCGATTTGTATCTGAACTTCGTAAACGTTAGGCAAAAGCGTATAATCGTTATAATAGCCATTACCATTGTTATAAGGTAAAGCTGTACTACTACCGTCCGTATTTACCTTATATACCATTACAGCTCCATTATTTACAACATCTGTAGTAAGGGCACTATCAATAAGGTTTACATAATATTGGCCGTTTGTAGTACTGTAGCCCCAATCGCTTGACGTGGCACTAAATACGCCACTGCTTACCACGTTAGCGTTCCCATTTAACCCGTTAGCACCTGCCAAACCTTGTTGGCCTGTTGCCCCTGTATCTCCTTTTACACAACTTTCTAAAGTCGTAATTAGCATTAAAAATGCTGCCGTAATTATGGCTCTGTAAACCATGTTTGTTTTCGTCATTTTGTTGTTTGTTTATTTGTGAGCAAAAAAATAGCGTAACTGAAATTCTTCCGCTATTCAAGGCTCTGGAAAAGCCCTCCACGCAAAAGACACAGTTACGCCATACGGCGTACCCTAGTCATTTTGTTGCGTGGGATTCAAATTTTCCAGATTTAGAATAGCAACTCGATGTTATGATACTAACACTCTATATATAAATTACTCTTTTTGTTTTGCCATATATTTATTTTGGTGGTTAAAGGTAATAAACAATATCTGTTCCATATTTTGTTAAATACATTACAAAATCATTTTACTTGCTTCGTCTAACACGTTATTTTCAAAGCTGTCTAAATATATCTGGGTTGTTTTCTCGCTATCATGCCCCATTGCTTCGCTAATTATTGACGTAGAAATGCCGCTTCTTTTTAAAATTGTTGCGTAACTGTGTCGTGCAACGTAAGTAGTCAATTTCGTTTCTATTTTTGCGTTATTTCCAATTGCTTTTAAATCTGCATTTACTATTTTCAACATTCTATCTAACCTATTATCAATACTTCTTGCAGATGCAGTAAGATAACTATCAGATAAAATAGGAAATATAAAACTGTCTTTATTAAAAAAAGGTTGTTCTTTATAATAATTTAAAATCTCTTTTGCAGGTTCTAGTAATCCAATACTAAAGCTTTCCTTTGTCTTTCTCCTTATATAGTTTACACGATCTTTATTTATATTTTCCCATTTCAAAAATGCCATATCAATAAAATTCATCCCTCTATTGTAGAAACTAAACAAAAAGTAATTTCTTG